>CEVG01032296.1_pt1 | contig 27060 bp, 27 predicted proteins | sample 356511 | NCBI WGS metagenome assembly CEVG01 (sample SAMEA2623426, study PRJEB7988) | marine metagenome | biome: marine biome (ENVO:00000447); feature: surface water layer (ENVO:00002042); material: "saline water (ENVO:00002010), including plankton (ENVO:xxxxxxxx)" | depth 5 m | reverse complement strand
CTGTACAAGATTCGCACAAAGATAATTTTTCTTTCGAAGAAATTAATCTATTGGATAATAGTTTTATATATTCCTGTCTTTTATAATTAGTCATGATTATAATAAATTATATATCAAACGGCTTAAACCAATGAAAGATTTTATTTATGGCAGGATTTTGGGAAAAACAGGTTAAAAAATACCAAAGAGGTAAAGGTATAAAACATAAAACAGATAATGCCAAAAGAGCCCCACAAAGAAGTGGCGGCATGTCAGAGAGACAAATACAACTAAAATTAGAGCTTTTAATCGACCCAAGCTTATCTTCAAACAAGAATATCTTTGATACATGCAAAATACTAAAAACATATAGTTTGTCAGATCAAGAAAGATTTCTTAATGCAATTGAAAAATTGAGCTCAATTAATCAAGAATTAGCATATAATTTTTGCGACTACGGGGTAAAAGCTATAAAAAAAATGGATGATTACCAATGGAACACTTGGCTTAAATACCTTAATAAAGTTTATAAAGAGAAAGATCTTAACGCATCAATTATTGAAATTAAAGAGTATGATAACTTTCTATCAAGGTTTTCGTCAGAAAGCACAGGTATAAATTTTTCAGAAATATCGAAGCTTATGGAATCAATGGTAACAGGATTAAATGGAAGATCTTTAAAAATCCAGTCTTCAAATGATTCGTACACTGATACAGAGTCAATATTTCTTCCTGAAAATATCTCATCATACAATAATAAAAGTGATAACTTTGATGTTATAAAATTATCCACTTTTTATTCATGGGCACAAACATGGTACGGAACATGGAGACTAAAAAAGATAGATATTGACAACACAAATATTAAAATCGACGATTTTTTCAAAAAGTATCAATTTATGGAAACTATACGACTAGATAGTAAAATAAAAAAAGATTATCCCGGAATAGGTAAATTAATAGATAAATTTAATCCTATATACTCAACAACAGATCCAAGAATTAAAGAAATAATAAGTTTACTTTCCAATACAGATTCAACATATAAAGATTCTTTAAAATATATAGATAAAATAAGTACAGAAGAAATTGACGATTTTAAAATTCCATATACGGGTAAATATAAAGGCAGCGAAGTATTTAAAAAAATTGACGAACGTCTTGATATTAATAAATCCTTCCTTAAAAATAATCTGACTAAATTAAAAGATGATGAAGGAACTGATCAAGATAAAAATTTTAAAATTACACAAAATCCTGATGATGAGTACGATTTAAAGTTAGAGATTGATAATAAAGAGATAGAAATTCCTGATGAATTAAAAGATGTTCTTGAATCAATAGTTCAAGATACGGGAGAGATATCAGATGACCTATTAGTTACGGAGAAAAAAAATTCAAATGATTTAGAAAAAACTGAAAATGAAAAAATTGCATCACAATTTTTATATGATGAATGGGATTATTCCAGAAAAAATTACCATAAAAAATGGTGTAAGCTTGATGAAATAAATGTTGATGAAACCGAGAATAATTTTGTTGCTGATACATTATTTAAATATAAAGGTTTGGTAAAACATCTAAATAAAACTTTTGAAGCTTTACGACAAGATGACAAGAGACAAAGAATGCAGAAATATGGAGATGATATTGACTTAGATTCATTTATAGATGCTTTTGTAGATATGAAAAGGGGCTCTGAAATTGATGAAAAACTTTTTATAAAATTAAACAAAACAGAGAGAAACGTAGCTGTAATGTTTATGGTTGATATGAGTGGCTCAACTACTGGTTGGGTAAACCAGATGGAAAAAGAGAGTTTAGTTTTGCTATGTCAGTCACTTGAAATATTGGGAGATATGTATGGTATTTATGGATTTTCTGGAAGGACAAGAAATAATTGCGAAATATATAAAATTAAGGCCTTTGAAGAAAGCTACAACTCAAGCGTCAAAAATAGAATATCAAACATTTCACCAATGAATTATACGAGAATGGGGGCAAGCATAAGACATTTATCTATGCTTCTTAATCAAATTCAAGCTAAAACGAAAATTTTAATTACCCTTTCTGATGGAAAACCAGATGATGTGGATGGATACAAAGGAACTTATGGTATAGAAGATACAAAAAAAGCTTTGTTGGAAGCAAGGTACTTTGGAATACATACCTTCTGCATAACTATTGATAAAGAGGGAATGGAATATCTTCCTCACATGTACGGAAGAAATAATTTTACTGTGATTGATGAAATAGATAAGCTACCTTCTAAAGTTTCGGATATTTATAGAAAAATAACTAGGTAACTGGATGAAAATTATTATTAGTTTTTTACTTTTTTTACTTATAGGATGCTCACAAAATCCTTTAAAAGGATTTGGACAATCAGATATTGATATTATTACTGAAATTCATGCTAAAAATGCATTAGAAATTTTAGAAACTTTGACAGTTAAATTATACAAGCTTAACCCAAATGAGTTAAAAAAGAATAAAAAATATAATTCTTATGGGGAAGTCATACTTGATATATTTACTAACCCAGTTGAAATAGATAAAACTGGGAAAAAAAATATAAACATGATTTTGAAATCTTTTGATGTGTCCTATAAAGATGACAGAGTGTACATCCTAATGAAAGGGTTACATGGAATGATTAAAGCTTCATATAATTATAAGGAAAGTTTTTACATAACAGATAAAAAGCTAAATCCACAAAAACTCTATAATAGCGCAAGAAATATTGAAGTTTTAATATGGAGATTAAGTAATACTTTTAATAGTAATGGTAAAATTTTACTTATTACAAATACGTTTAATAATGATAAGAAAAACTTAAGTTTTGAAAGATTATTTGGAAAGCTAATTGCAAATCAAGATATACTATCTAAATCTATTGCTTCACAAGAAGGACGTACTATTCAGAAATTTGCCAAAAGAATAGCTTCTGCTATATTTTTACCAATAGGTATATAAAAAAATGAAAAAAGTATTAATAGTTTTTTACTCAGAAAAGGGTTCAACTCAAAAAATGGCTATTGAAATATCGAATGGTGTTAATTCAATTTCAGGCGTTGAAGCTGTTATCAGAACCGTTCCAGTCAAGGAGGAGGAGGAAAATAATATTGTAAATAAAAATGATTTCATTTATGCGACTGTAGAGGATGTTAATACTTGTGATGCAATGATAATTGGGTCACCAACTCATTTTGGAAATATGTCATCACATTTAAAGTTTTTTTTAGAAAAACTTACAACAGTGTGGTTCAATGGTAGCTTAGAGGGAAAACCTGGTGGAGTTTTTACATCATCCAACAGTATTCATGGTGGTCAAGAAACAACATTAATTACTATGATGATTCCCCTTCTTCATTTAGGCATGATAATTTGTGGGTTACCGTATTCAGAAAAAACACTTAATAAAACAGTTACAGGTGGTACACCATATGGGCCATCACATGTAGAAGCAAATCAATCCAATAGTCTTTCTGAGGATGAAATTAAGTTGTGTAAATTATTAGGCAAACGAATTGCTTCATTAGTTATAAAATAATGAATAAAAAAGATATTTTCAGCAATATAATATATCTTTTAGTTGTAGCAGCGCTTATAGAACAAACCATATGGATAGGTTTTATGAGTGAAAATGTAATTCCGAAATCAATAAGCTTAATTTTACTAAGCACACCTTGGCTAATAATAATTAATAAACTGCGTACCAATAAATATAGAAACTATATTTGGACATGCTATGCATCCTTATTTTATTTTATAATAGGATTTATATATATTGTAGAAAAAGATTCTCAAGTGCATGCTTTTTTTACAATAATAATCTCGCTCATAATTTTTTTCATGTCAATCATTTATGTTAGAAATTATTTAAGCAAGTGACTCAAGGATTTTACTTATATTTTTTAGATTAACTCTAGTTTTATTAGATAAAGAAAAATTATTTAAATCATTTAAAATTTTTATAGAATATCTTATCGATCTATCATGATATTTCATAAGGTAATCAACAATTTTATCTGATATATTGAAATGATTTCTTTCAATATATTTTTTTAAAATTTGGATTTTACTTTTCTCATTTTTAATTGGTATTTCAAATGTATGAAGGCTTGATATCCTTGATCTAAGATCATCAAAAAATATATTATCATAATCTCTTGAAATATTATTTGATGAAAATATTATTTTTTTATTATTATCTTTTACAAGATTGTATATTTTTATAAGGGATAATTCCCATTCTTTTTTTGAAAAAATGCATTCTATATCGTCTATAAATACAAAATCTAGATGAGTAAGATTATCTTCAACGTAGTTTATTAATTCTTTATAATTTTTAAGTGGTATATAGGATATATTTTTTTTCATATCTGAAAAATGATTACACAAAGCATTTAAAATATGAGTTTTTCCTACAGCATCTTCTGAATATATGTGAATTCCAATAAAATTTGAACTATCTAAAGTTTTTAATATTTTTGATACAAAGTCCTGATCGTCCGATATAAAATTACTCAAAGAATAATGTAATGTATTTTTATAAGGTATAAATAATTGACGCATCTAAGAATTTAAAACTTTTTGTCATTTTTTTGCTATTATACATACAAAACACATATGAACAAAAAATCTATTAAAAAATATACTTATAAGAATTCTGGTGTATCAATTAATACAGCTGACAATTTTATTAATAAGATTAAACCCCTTGTATGTAAAACCCATAATAAAAGAGTATTAGATAATATTGGCGGTTTTGCTGGCCTTTATGATATTTCTAGTTTTAATTACAAAAATCCTGTCTTAGTTTCAGGTACTGATGGAGTTGGTACAAAGCTTAATTTAGCATTAAAAATTAATAAACTTGATACCATAGGTATTGATCTTGTTGCTATGTGCGTTAACGATATTATTACCACAGGAGCAAAACCTTTATTTTTTCTTGATTACTATGCAACTGGAAAGCTAAACGTTAATAAAGCACATGAAATTATTAAAGGAATCTATAAGGGCTGCAAAAATTCAAATATTGCTCTAATTGGTGGTGAAACAGCCGAAATGCCAATTCTTTACAAAAAAGGTGATTTTGACTTAGCTGGCTTTTCAGTAGGTCTAATTGATAAACATAAAATTCTTCCAAAAAAGGTATCACCAGGTGATATTTTAATTGGAGTGAAATCAGATGGTTTACACTCTAATGGATATTCACTTATAAATCTTTTAATAAAAGAAAAGAAAATTAAACTTAATGATCAAATAGGTAAGAAATACCTAAAAGATTTATTAATTAAGCCAACAAAAATTTATACAAATTTACTTAATCTTAAGAATTTCAAAGATATTAAATCAATGGCTAATATTACAGGTGGGGGTCTCACAGAAAACATACCTAGAGTATTAAGTAACAAAACATCTGTAATCATTAATAAAAATCTTTTATGTAGATCTTCTCTATATAAATATATAGTTGAAAAGAAAATTGTTTCTGAAAATGAAATGTATAAAACTTTTAACTGTGGTATAGGAATGGTTTTAATAGTAAGCAACAGTAAAGCTAATCTTACAGTCAAAAATTTAAAAAAAATTGGATTTTCATCCTTAATAATTGGTCATGTACAAAAATCTAAGTTTAAAAAAGTTTTCTATGAGAACAATCTATGAGATTTAATTTCTTACTGACTAATAGAGGATCAAATGCTATTTCATTAATTGATTATTTAATAAAAAAAAATCTGACTAATTTGATTAATAAAGTAATAATTAATAATCCTAATTCGCCAGCAATAGAAAAAATTAAGCAAAGAAATATAAAATCTACTGTCTTAGATCCACAAGATTTTAGAAATACTAGGGATTATAACGATAAACTTTTATCTATTATGAATCCAAGTGAAAAAGATATTGTCTTTTTATGTGGATACATGATGATTATACCTCCAGATATAATTAAGGAACTAAATAATAGAATTATTAATATTCATCCATCTTTACTTCCTAAGTACAAAGGATTAAACACTCATAAAAGAGTCTTGGAAAATAAGGAAATCTATCATGGATGTACTGTTCACCAAGTTAATGAAGGTATAGACTCAGGAAAATTAATTGCACAGTATAAAATCAAAATTCACGAGAATGATAATGAAGAAACCCTATCAGAAAGATTATTAGCAAAAGAACATGTCTTATATTCCAAAGTCCTTGAAGAAATTATAGGTGAAAAACTTATAATAAATGAAAATGAAATCTTTTATAAAAATTCTTTACTAAATAAACCAATGCTATTTGAATGAGAATACTTTATACAATACTATTAAATTTAGTAATCTATTCTTATGGTATGGCCGACATCACTCAGTTCTCATCATACGCAGCTAAATATGAAGTTTATTATAAGGGAATTGAAGCTGGTGAAATGATATTTAATTACCAAAAAGATGGTAATGAAATTAGCATAACTGTTGTAACTAAAGGCAACTCACTAGCAAGACTAATAGGACGAGATAAAGAAATTCAAAAATTAAAAATCGAATATAAAAATAGCAAAGCTTTGCCTATATATTATGAGTACAAAAAAATTGGAAAAAAAAACAAAGAGTATAGATATAACTATAGCTACCTAAAAAACAAATATGAACTAGAAATTAATGAAATTAGCAGTATTAATGAAATTAAAAAAGAGTTTAAATCTAATGAAATGTTTGTAGATGGACTTTTTTTTAAATTTTTATCAATGACAAATCCAGAAAATATAAAAAATGAATATAATTTAGTCTCTAGAGATAATGTTAGAAAAATATACCCTATGATAAAAAAAAATCAAAAAATACATATCGGAGATAAATCATTTAGTGGATTCAGTGTAACTTATGTAAATAAAAATAAAAATAATATGACATTTTATGCTATAGACGATATAAATAAGATGGTCTATAAAGAAGTAAGGAAAAATGACAAATCTATTATAAAAATTTATTTCAAAGAGGAGCTAATCAAAATTAAGTAATTTTTCTATGATCTAAGCAAGGAAACTGGCCTCTTAATTTCTTAAGGTACTCTATGTCAATTTCTGAACTTATAATGCCACTACCAGATTTCTTTTCTATCATTATTTTACCCCAGGGATCGACAATTGTTGAATGGCCATATGTAGATCTTCCATTTACATGAAAGCCTCCTTGGCAACTTGCAACAATGTATTGAAGATTTTCTATTGCCCTAGCTTTTATTAAACTATGCCAATGAGCTTTCCCTGTTATATTTGTAAATGCTGACGGTATGCATGTTAACATGACATTACGTTTACTAAGATCTCTAAAAAGCTCAGGGAATCTTATGTCATAACAAATGGCTAACCCTACTCTACAATAATCTGTATCAAAAAATGAAATATCATTACCGGGCAGAAATGTGTCAGATTCTCTATATGACTCAGTATTGTTTTCCGGTATGTTTACATCAAACAGATGCATTTTATAATAGTGAGCTAGTTGATAACCAGATGTATCATAAACAATGGTTGCAGCATATACTTTTTTTGAAGAGTTTGATTTAATAGGTATAGTCCCTGAAACTAACCAAATTTTATTATTTTTTGCGTACGTAGATAAAAAATCTTGAATTGGTCCATGACCAAGATGTTCGGCAATTGTGAGGTAGTCATTGTCCTTATGAGGCATTAGAGCAAAATTTTCTGGAAGTACAATTAATTTTGCGTTTTTTTTAATAGCTGCATTCATTAAATCATTGACAATAGATAGATTACTATTAAGATTTGGACTAGACGCCATTTGAATAGCGGATATTTGAAATTTACTCATAGGTTTTAATTAAATAACTCTTTAATTTCTTTTAAAGGATCAAAATTTTTCTCTATAACCTCTATTTTGGGCTTATCCCACGTACCCGTAACACTATATTTTACTTTAATTAAATCATCAATATCTTTACCAAGTGCTTTAGCAATTTTTTCAGCAGCATAAGTTGCTGCAACTGCAATAGGACCACCAATTAAAGCGAATGCAGGTAAAGTCTTGCTAACCTCTGGTGTTGCAATTACTGTTGCGTCATAGGTTTCATTAACATAATTAGTTGATCCAATAACTAAAATTTGTGCAGAAGGACCTTGCGTAATTAAATTGGTAGAGTATAAACTTCCATTGTCTATCCTAAAATCGCCAGTAATATTATCGAAGTAAAAACCATTTTTTGTCACATCGTCAAAGTCTAAAGATAATCTTTTGGTAAGTAAGTCAAAATTTAAAAGCCCTAGTAAACGAGTAGCTCTTGAGCCCACTTTTTTAATTCTCCCATTAGATAACGATAGGTTCAGTGAACCATCAATGTTATTGATATCAAAGTCGTTAAAGCCTCCGCTCCATTGAATATTAGAGTTTAAAGATAAAGCGCCATCTCTTATTCCATGCTCAATTTTCCAATCATCAAAGACTTTTTGTAGATTAGTAGAATCAAGAGTCAAATCAATACGCGATAAACCGTCAATTTCTTGCTCACCAGTAGCAAATAGATTGTAAAAATTAGAAACAGAACTAAATTCGTTTAAATATAACGATTTTTTTTTCTTAGTAAGGTTAATAAAAGAATTATTGAAAATAAAATCACCTTTCTTTAACTGCTTAATTTTTAAACTTACTTTGTTAATATACTCTGTAAGATCAATATCATCTTTATTATGGTTACTAATTTCATCAAGATTTAAGTATTCAATGTTACCGTACAGATTAAAATTTTGTTTTGGCATATCTCTTCTTGGATCATTAAATGAAATAAAACCACTAGTATTTGTTAAATTAATCAGGGATGTAATTTTATCGTAATTTAGATTAATCATGTTAAAACTATTTTTTTTATAATAGGTTATATCTAACTTATATATATTCTGATTCTTCTTTGAAAAGAAATATGGTAAGTTTACTTCAGATCCTTCAAGATTAGACGAAATTTTGTACAAATTGTCATCAAAATTACTAAGATTTATTTCAAAATCAAAATTCCATATGCTTTTACCTTTTATATATTGTTTAATAAGCTCTACATTTAAGGATGAATAATCAATATTTGATTTTCCAAATATTGAAATCTTGTTATTACTCAACGATTTAATGTTAAAATTAGTTTTATTTCCATTAATAAAACCATTTAAATATTTATCTTTATTAAAAACAATCAAATTATCTTTGAGATTAATAGACCCATTGACTTTTTTAATTTCTATATATTTATTTTTGTACGATACATTGCTCAAATCAAAGGATGCATTATAAATATTTGAATTTTTTGATTTTGGAAAAATAAAATCTAAGTGTGATGTAACATTTCCACTCATATCATTTAAGTCTTTTAAGTCAATTTTTAGATTAAAAGCATCTTTATTATAAATCACAAAATCTTTTATTGGTCCATCAATTATTGCCCTTGCTTCAAGTGTTGCATCATTCATGTTACTTACACTTACACGCAATTTTTTGATGTTAGAGGAAAAAATTTTTTCGTTGATTGTTTCAAATGAAAAATTTTCATTTTTTATTATAACTCCAGCGTTATTGAGTTTTAAAGACGGCCACTCTAGGGAGTATTTAATATTTAAATCATTTAAGTTTAGTTTAGCATATGATATTCCAGAGTAGTCGTAATAAAAAGGGTTTGTTGACAATGCCCCTTTCATAAATAAAAATCCTTCGTTTACTTTTCCTTTTATAAACGATTTATTAATCCATGAGGCTATATTTTCTCCCATTATATTTTTAGGAAAGATATTTGGAAGATTTTTAACATTACTTGAATTTATAGAGGTATTTAAGTGAATAAAATTATTGTTTAAATCTAATAAAATATTCCCCTTAAATGAAACATCCTTATTGGATAGATTTAATATATCAACAAAATGAGTTCTTTTTAAAAGATCTGTTTTAATAATCAAATCTGTATTAACTAAATTTAATGGTCTTCTGAAAAAATTATTAGATGATAGCTTTAAATTATCAGAATATAGCTTCATCGTTAATGAATTATCTAAAAGTAAAATTTTTGCCGAAAGATTCTCTAACTTGTATTTAAGGTAATTAACAGATAAATTATCTAAAGTAAAAGAAGAAAGTAATTTATTATATTCATAATTATAGTTAACCAATAAATCACTTAAAAATCCTTCAGTAACATTCAACTTATCACGAATATCAACAAAATAAGAATCAAAGTAGTCAAATAAAAAATTAATATTTTTCACATCAACTTTTTTTGCATATAAATTTAAAATTTTTAAATCCTCTGTTTTCTGTATGGTTATATTTTTAAAAATAAAATTATCAACATTTTTTTTAAATTCTAAATTACTGATATGATAAATAGATTTATCTTCTGAGCTTGAATAAGAACCCTCTAAAATAAGATTATTCAGCTGATTAAGATTATTATCTTTAATGAAAATATCTACATCATTTGTACTCTTATGATTAATTTTGTATTTTAATATTTTACCTTTTGATATTTCAAATTGATGATAAGAATCAACATCTAAATTTTTAAACGCAAGCGGAGTATCTATTTTTAAAATCTTAAAAATATTATTTGATACACTTCCTTGGATATGAAGATTACCGTTGACATTTATATCGTTTTTTTTATAAATAAAATCTTTTATATTTTTGTTTTTTATATTTATTATTCCATTTATAGAAAATCTATTTTGTTTAAAACCTACATTTGATTTAATTCCTATAGAACTATTGTTGTAATGTACATTTAAATTCGAAAACATATATTTATTTTTTTCGTACTCTATTCTTATATTCGAGTTTCTAATAATCATAGTGCCTGGTAATGAAAAAACATTTTTATTATCAGAAAGATTTAGAGTCATATTTAAACCGTCTACGAATATATATTTAATAACTGGTTGGAATGTAGTCAAAGTCTGAAATAAATTCAGTTGTACAACTATTTTCCCTAGCTCTTTATTGTCAGAAATTTTTGAAGCCTTAAATGATATTTTAGGATTATGTCCCTGCCAATGTCCTTTTAGGCTTGAGATTTTAATATCCTTATCTATATTATTTTTAATATAATTAGAAACTTTGCTTGCATGATTCTCAATATCATATATGAAGTATCTAATTGCCGATGAGCCTGCGGCTATGTATGTAACGATAATAAAAAAAATAGTATAAAAATACTTCATTTCTAACCTTTATGGTATGGAGTATTATTTATTATACTAAAAGATCTGTATAATTGTTCAATAAGTACAACTCTTGCCAACAAATGTGGTAAGGTCAACTTTGATAAACTTAATACCATATTTGAGTTTCTTATTATATCTCTAGGCAAGCCATTTGCATCTCCTACAATAAATATAATATCTAAATTATCTTCCATAAAAGCTCTAATTTTATTTGCAAATCTTAATGAATCTAATAATTCTCCATCCTCATCTAATGCAACTATAAACTTATTTTTAAATTTTTTGAGATGATCTAATTTTAAAGATTTAACTTCTACAAATTCAAAATTTACAAAATATTTAATTCTTTTAGAATACTCATTGATTGCTGGTAGCAAATTCATATTTTTAGATGGATTTATCGAGTAAATGAATACATTCATTTATTAATAATTTTTGATTCGTTTGAGGGACCCCAAAGACTTTCTAGCGAATAAAAATCTCTTGTGTCTTTTAACATAATGTTTATAACTACATCTATTAAATCTATTAGTATCCAATCATTTGTATCTTCTACACCTCTTAACGAGCAATTTTTATTTTGCTTCATAAAGTCAATCACTTTAACTGAGGTAGATTTTATATGAGTGCTCGATGTTCCAGTACAAATTATTAATAATTCAGCAAAATTTGATTTATCTTTTATGTCAATGACAGATACATCGCGAACTTTAGCATCATCAAGAATTTTTAAAATACTTTCTTTTAAAAATGACAGATTTTTATCCATTTTACTTATATAATTTATTCCTTTTTATATAGCTATAAACAGAACCAGGCGTCATGCTTATTGGTTCCTTCTTATTTTTAATCATACTCCTAACAATAGTAGAAGAAATATTGTACTCACTGTTATTAAAAAGGTAAATATAACCTGATTTTTCATTTAAGAAATCATCTTTATTTGTAATAATTTTATCAATTATTTCCTTAGGCAGCGAATTATTAAAATCAGTATTGTATTTTGGCCTATTTAAAACAATGATATTTACCATGTTAATTATCTTATTATAATTATACCACTTATCAAAATTAAGAAAAACATCTGCACCAATAATTAGTAAGATGTTTTGGCCATATTTATTTTTTATATCTCTTAATGTATCGTAAGAGTAAGATATGCCACCTCTTTTTATCTCTATATCATCGCTTAAAAAGTTATTTGTATTCGATTGTGAAATAACTTTTGTCATCTCAAATCTATCAATTGCTGATGCGTTAGTTTTTTTTAACGACGGTGATAAATTACACGGAATCAATAAAATATTATTAAAATTAAATTCTTTATTTAATTCTATTAATGGCTTAATGTGTCCAAAATGTATGGGGTCAAAACTACCTCCAAAAACTCCTATCATAATATCTCAATTTTAGATTTTGATTTTTTATTAGTATATTACATAATGATATACTAATAAAAAATATGAAGAAAAAAATTATCTTTTTAACTGGCAAACTAGCCTACCCTGCTTTATTAAAAGTCCTAGAAGAGAATCCTAGTGACAAATTCGATTATGATGTAGTAGAAATAGGTGTAAGTGTAGCAGCTCTAGCTACTATTGATATAATAGCAAACAAATTTATACCAAATGATCTTAAGAATGTTGATAAGATAATAATACCAGGAAGGTGTAAAGGTGATATTGAAAAGCTTAAAACCTTATATAACAATATCGATGTACAAAGAGGGCCTGATGAACTTAAAGATTTGCCTAAATTTCTTGGCTTAGAAGGAAAAGACGTTGAACTATTAGATTATGAAACTCAAATCATAGCTGAAATAACTGATGCTCCCCAACTAACTATACCCAAAATAATAAAAAGAGCTGAGTATTATAAAAAAAATGGTGCTAACTATATTGATATTGGATGTATTCCCGGCACAAAGTTTCCACATTTAGAAGAAACTATTCAAGAATTAAAAGCCAACAATTTTAAAGTAAGTATAGATTCTCTTAATTCAAAAGATATTATGAGGGGAATAAAATCTGGTGTAAATTTAATCTTAAGTTTGCAAAAAGATACACTATGGATACTTGATGAAACTGATGCAAAGGCTGTTGTTATACCCGATCATCCAAAAGAGGAAAACGAATTTTATGAAACTATTGCATCTATTAGATCGCAAAATAAAAATTTTATTGCTGACCCAATATTAGAACCAATAAATTTTGGCTTTTCAGACTCGATTTATAGGTATAAAAAACTTCGTATGAATTTCCCTGATATTGACATTATGCTTGGAGTAGGAAATCTAACTGAACTTACACATTGTGACAGTATAGGTACTAACGCAATGTTATTCGGAATTGCACAAGAACTGAAAATTAAATATGCTTTATGTACTGAAGTGAGTGAGCATTGCAGAAATGCAATCAAAGAAGCTGATATTTCTAGAAAGTTCATGTACAAATCATACGAGTATAAAATGCCACCAAAAGAACTTTCATCTGAATTACTGTCATTAAGAGATATAAAGCCTTTTCCATATTCAACAGAGGAATTAAAAGATATGGCTAAAGATGTTAAAGATAAAAATTATAGAATTTATGTGAATAATGATGGTATTCATGTTTTTAATAATAAATCATATATAATAGAAAAAAATCCCGCAGATATTTACCCTAAACTTGATATTAAAAATGACGATGGGCATGCATATTATTTAGGAATGGAATTATCAAGGGCCCACATATCATTTATATTGGGTAAAAGGTATGAACAAGATGAGTATCTCAAATGGGGATGCTCTGTAGAGATAGATGACGAGGATCAGCTTAATTTTAAAACTGCGGGGCATACAATGAGAGGTTTAAATAAAAAAAAATAAAATGGCACACATAAAAGAGGTAATAGTTACTACAACAAATTTAAATGGTGATGTAAAAATTTCACCACTTGGGATACACGTTATTTCAAAAAGTGAAATTCATATTAAACCTTTTAAGCCGTCTATGACTCTTAATAACTTAAAGGAGTGTCCATACGGAGTAATAAATTATATTTCAGATATTAAAATATTTGCAAGCTGCATCTTAAAAGAAGAAGTCGATCTAAAAAAAGTAAAAGCAGAGAAAATTGAGGGTTATAGACTCAAGGAGGCTTTAGCACATTCAGAATTTAAAGTTATAAAAGTAGAGGAAAACGAAATAAGGCCGACTTTTATCTGTAAAATTCTTCACGAAGAAAATCACGAGATGTATAAGGGTTATAACAGAGCACAAAATTCTATTCTAGAAATGTGTATACTGGTATCAAGACTTGGTATTATAGATATTAATAAAATTTACAAAGAAATGAATTATCTTAGAATAGCTGTTGAAAAAACTGCAAACAAAGATGATCTAATTATTTGGAAAAAACTTAAGGAAAAAATAGATAAATTTGAGGTGTAAATGACTAAATTCTTAGCAAGTGTAAAAAACTACGATGAAACAAAGCTTATAATTGATACTCCCGTAGATATTATCGATCTAAAAAATCCAAACCTAGGAGCTTTGGGTAAGATTGAACATAATGAAATGATAAAAATTTGTGAGTATATAAACTACAATAAAACAGTAAGTTCAACAATTGGAGATATTGAAAACTCAAAAGAAAAAATTCAACAGGAAATAGATCTTCTCAGCCAATTAAAGATTGATATTATTAAAATTGGCTTTTTTAACGAATCGTACTGTCATTTACTTGAAAAAATAAAATCAAATAAAAAACTTGTGATAGTTTTTTTTGCTGACATATTTATACCAAATGAAAATGTAATTAAAAATCTTAAAAAAAATAATTTTTATGGTTTTATGATAGACACAGCGCAAAAAAAAAGTGGGTCTTTAATTAGTTACGTGAATGAAAAAGATATTCTCAGATTAAAACATTTTGCCGATTCATATGATTTAAAATTTGGTTTAGCTGGTTCGCTAAAAAAAGATCATATATCCTATTTAAAATCATTTAGCCCATCCTATCTAGGTTTTCGAGGAGCGCTTTGCAATAAAGATAGGAATGCCGCAATAGATAAAGATAAATTATTAGAGATATGTTCCTTACTTTCTGAGAATAAACTATCTATCAACTTTTAATTTTTTAAAGCTAATGAAAATAATAATAAATATAATTATAAATAATGTATTGTTTTGATATTTTGTAAAGAAAGTTTTACCAGTTCTTGGTTCTACCTCAATACGTATATATCCCTCTTTATTTAATTTTAATGAGCTTATAATTTCACCGTGTTCATTTATAAAAGCTGATATCCCGGTTGTAGCTACACGTATAAATGGCCTTTCGTTTTCAATTGCTCTTAACCTTAGAGCGTCAAGATGGTGGACCGGTGCACTAGTATCGCCAAACCATCCATCATTTGTTACATTTAAATAAAATTTAATATTCTTATTGTCCAGTATGTTTATATGTTGAAAAATACTTTCATAACAAATTGAAACTTGAATATCATTACCAAATGAGGATATTTTTTTTGAATGTGACGAAGATGATATATCTGTCATTGGCACATTTATTTTTTCGTAAAGAAAATTAAAAATATTTCTTAATGGCATGTATTCGCCAAATGGAACTAAATGTGATTTATGATATAAATCATTGTTTTTAGTGTTAATAATTGAATTGTATATTTTATCTTCATCTTTTAAGAAAGTGCCTATAATTAAATCAAAATTATTTCCATATTCATTATAAAGCTTTTTAATTTCAGGCTGATATGATTTAAACAGTGATGGAATGGCTGCTTCAGGCCAGATAATAATATAGTTATTTGAATCATTTTCATCATTAATGATTTTTTTAGTTGTTTCAAAATAATAATTGTATGCATCAGTAAAACTTTTTTTAGTCCACCTAGATTCTTGTTTTATATTACTTTGTAGCCCATATATAATTACCTTATTTGAATGAGGTTTTGTGAAAGTCACTGCATTTTCGTAAAACGGTATAATTAACAATAATGAAAACATAATTGCACTAAATCTTGTTTTACTTTTAATACAATAAATAGAAACGCATAAAAGAAGGATAACTAAGGAGCATCCATATACGCCAATTATCTTAAGGTAACTAGAAAAATAAGTATCAAGAACAACTTGACCGAAATTATTCCAACTAAAACCAGAAAATAAATAGGCTCTTAAAATCTCAAAAAGGGTTAAAGAAGATGAAAATAGGACAAGAGCAAAGAAATTATTATTAAGTTTTTTATATGAAAAGAAGTATATTAGTGAAGGAAAAATAATAAAAAGTGATAAGTACACACAGAAAATAGTAAGCAATATGTAAGCACTAATACTATTTACGTTTGAATATAAAATTATCACATCATATAACCAATAAGTGCTGAAAATAAAATATGCAAAGCCAAATAAAAATGAATGGATTAAGATTTCTTTAAGACTGCTTTTTTCAATTACATAAAAAAAATACAGAAAGGATATTATAATTGCTAATTTAAAATTATATGGACTGAACGATAGTAAATTAAACGCACCTAGGAAAAAAGATAAAATATATAACACAAGCTTAAGTCTTTACTATTTCAACAAGAATTCTATTTATTTTTCTGTTAGATGTATCTTTAACAGTAAATCTCATATCACCGTATACTAAATTTTCCCCTTTTTTTGGAAGTTTATTAAGTTTTTTAATTACAAAGCCGCCAATTGTATCGTAGTTTCTATTATTCAGCTTTGTATCAAATTTTGCGTCAAATTCTTCTATTGGTGTCGACGCTTCACACATATATTTATTATTTTCTACAGTTGTAATATTATCTTTTTTAAAGTCATGTTCATCAGTAATGTCACCTACAATTTGCTCTAAAACATCTTCAATTGTTACTAAACCTGAAACTCTTCCATATTCGTCAACTACAATTGCAAGGTGATTTCTTCCCGTCTTAAATTCTTTAAGTAATACATTTAATCTTTTTGACTCAGGTATTATCACAGCGGGCCTTAAAATATCATCGATTTTGAAATCATCAGTGTTATTAGCATAAGGTAATATATCTTTTGCTAGAAGTATTCCTATTACTTCATCTTTATTGTCAAGAATTACAGGGAATCTTGAATGAGTTGACTTAATTATCATTGGTAAAAAATTCTCTATATGTGAATCTTTTTCAATAATCACCATTTCTGACCTAGGAATCATTATATCTCTTACACGCATTTCTTGAACTCTTAAAACACCAAGTATCATTGAGTAAAGCTCATTATCTAGTATTTTATAAGACTTATATTCTTTTAGTTGCTTTATTAAATAGCTCTTATTCAATAAATCTTTTGATAATTTTTTGACAAGTTTTTCTTTAATTTTAGCTAACATTATAAAAATATGGGTTTTGAACTCCTAATTCCCCTAAAAGCTCTATTTCTTTTTTTTCCATTAAAAATCTATCATGTTCCTTATCGTGTTTATAGCCTAATAGATGTAATGTAGAATGTATTGTCATATGAGCCCAGCAGTTTTTTATTGAAAAAGAATATTTATTGGCTTTATTATAAATTGCCTCTGGACACATAATTATGTCACCTAAAATTAAAATACCCTTTGGTTGATGTCCATTATATGGAAAAGAAAGGACGTCGGTAAATTTTTTTTTATTTCTATACTTATGATTATATTCTCTCATTTTATCTTTATTTTCTAAAACGATATTAATCTCAAAATTTTCATTACTTTTCAAAAAATTCAACCATGATTTGAATGTTTTATTTTGAGGCGTATAAAAGCCATTGGAGTTATTTATTAGACATAGATTTAACATTTTTTATATTCTTTTATAGGCGTTTATAATTTTTTTAACTATAGGGTGTCTTATTACATCTGCTTCAAACAATTCACATATACTTATTTCTTCAATATTATTCACTTTAGTTAATATATCAGCTAATCCAGACTTTACTCCTTTTTTTAAATCTATCTGAGTTATATCTCCTGTAACAACAACCTTTGATCCCTGGCCTATTCGAGTAAGAAACATTTTCATTTGTTCGATTGTGGTATTTTGCGCTTCGTCAAGAATAATAAAAGAATTTTTGAGTGTTCTACCTCTCATGAAAGCTAAAGGCGAAATTTCAATAATATTTTTATCTATCAATGAATTTGTGTAATCTGCGCCAACAATTTCCTCTAGCGCATCATACATTGGCCTTAAATACGGATCTATTTTTTGCTGTAGATCACCAGGAAGAAAACCTAGATTTTCTCCAGCTTCAATAGCAGGTCTAACTAAATGAATTTTTTTTACCATCTCTCTTTCAAAATAATATAATGCCATAGCTATAGCTAAAAATGTTTTACCAGAACCAGCTGAGCCAACTGAAAATACGAGATCCTTGTCACTTATGGCATTAATATACTTTCTTTGATTTTCAGATTTTGTAGCGATAGAAAAATTTTTTATTTTAATATTTGAATGAGTGTATTTTTGCGAGTTTTTCTTGTTATCATAATTATTATTTATATCAAAATTCTTTGATATTTCATCTTTTGTTATTACCGAATTTTCTGAATCAATATATAATTTTTTAATCATTGCTGAGGCTTTTTCCACACTTTCTTTTTTTCCAATGAAATGAAATAAGTTTCCTCGCTGATTGATTTTTACATCTAAAAGATTTTCTAATATTTTGATATTATCATTTAAAGGACCGCAAAGGTTGGACAATCTATTGTTATCTTGAGGTTCAAGTGTAACTTGTATTTCTTCCATATATAATTAAATAATTTCTCCTTTTAGGGTATTTTTTGATTTATCAGTTATTCTAACGTTAACAATATTTCCAATAGAGTTACATTTGCCTTTAAAATTTACTACTGTGTTATTTTCTGTTCTTCCAGTAAGTAAATTATCTCCTTTTTTGGAGACTCCTTCAACTAGTATTCTTTGAGTTGAGCCTTGCATATTTTTTAAACGCGTATCGAGCTTTCTATTCAGCAAGTCTTGAAGCTTGTGAAGCCTTTTCTTTTTAACTATATCTTCAACATTATCTTTATAATATGTTGCGGGTGTGCCAGGTCTTTTGCTATAAACAAAGCTGTATGACACATCAAAATTAATCTCTTCAATTATGTCTAAAGTTTTTTGGAAGTCATCATCTGTTTCACCAGGAAAACCGACAATAAAATCTGACGAAAAAGTCATAGATGGTCTGATCTCTAATAATTTTTTTATTACTGATTTATATTCTATAACGGTATAACCTCTCTTCATAGAAGCCAAAATTTTGTCCGATCCAGACTGTATAGGAAGATGAAGATGATTAACTAATTTAGGAATATGTTCATATGCTTTATAAACAGAAGCATTAAAGTTATTTGGATGCGAAGTTGTATACCTTATTCTTTTAAGATTTGAAAGTTGAGAGATGTAAAATAAAAGTAAACCAAAATCACAAATTTCATCACTGTTTTTATAGTTGTATGCATTAACATTTTGGCCGAGTAAAACTAGTTCTTTTGCTCCATTGCTAATAAAAAATTCTGCCTCATTTAATATACTTTTTAACGACCTACTCACTTCAGTACCCCTAGTGTATGGAACTACACAGTAAGAGCAATATTTACTACAACCTTCCATTATTGTAATAAACTCAGAAATTTTTGAGTCTGTATTAAACTTAATACTGTCAAATTTTTCTATTACAGAGAAATCAATATCAATAATATTTTTCTTTTCTTTGGATTTAATTTTTTTTATTAGATTAGGCAATCTATGGATAGATTGTGGTCCTAGAACAATATCTACATATGGCGCTCTTTTTCTAATCAAATCACCTTCTTGGGAAGCTACACAACCTGTAACTCCAATAATTACATTAGGATTTTTTTCTTTAATTTTTTTCCAAACTCCTAGTAAAGAAAAAACTTTTTCCTGCGACTTTTCTCTGATTGAACAAGTGTTTACTATTAATAGACTAGCATTTTTAGAATCTTTGGTTTCACTTAAGCCTAATTCAATATTTAGTATATCGGTCATTACTTTTGAGTCATACTCATTCATTTGACAGCCTTGAGTCTCAAGAAAGAATGTTTTTCTAAGCGAAGTTTGCGTCATTTTTTAAGCCTGCTCCAGTCTTGATCATGAATGCTGTTAAGGGGATGTAACAAATAAAGAAAATTATAACATCAAAATCTTTAAAAATATTACTCAAAATAGCTAATGGACCTATCCAAAATAAGTTGATAAGCATAAGATTATATAAAGGGGCTTTATTTGTCCCACTAGATATCGAAATCTTGTGAAAATAATGAGTATTATGTGGTTTTGTAACATTTTGCTTTGTAACAATTCTAGTGAGTAGTGTATATGATGCGTCAACAATGAATAACGATAAAAGAATTAACCAAGTATAAATACTTAAAACAGAATTTGATGCAGTAAATATTATTAAAAAACCAAAAAAAGAACCAATTGTTATGCTTCCAACATCACCCATAAAAATTTTAGCAGGAGGAAAATTTCTTACAAAAAAACCAAGCAAGGAGCTAAAAAAACCAACTAGTAGTAATGTGTATAATGAGTCAAAGCTATTTGAAAATGAAAGTAATGAGGCATAAAAACTTACAAATAGTGCCTGAGCTGCAGCATATCCATCCGATCCATCCATAAAATTATATAAATTCATAAGCCAAACAATTAAAAATACAGAAGCTATAGGTATAATGATATCTTTTTGGCTAAATATTAGTATTGAGTCAATATCAAATTGATATTGGAAATAAAAAATAATAGTGATGGCAAATAAAAAATGAAATATTAATCTTATATAGATTTTAACATTTTTAATATCATCAATTAGGCTTATTAATATAATTGGAGTAAAAATTAAAAAAATTATTAAAAGCTCCTTATCTAAAATATTATATTTAAATAAGTAAATTAAATACAAGGAGTATGAAAAAATTACTGCTAACCCACCGCAAGTAGGCATTTCTTTATGATGAAACTTATCCTCTCTGGGTTTATCAATAAATCCTAAAAAAGATGATTTTTTTTCGATAAAAAAAGTTATAGATAATGAAGCTAAAAAGCATAATACAAAACTTAAAATAAGCATTTGTTTTATTTAAAATGGGATATCATCGTCAAATTCACTGTCATTTTTAGAATTTGATTCTTTTAGTATTTGGTTGTCTTTTTTATTTTCTTGATTATTAGTATTGTAGGTTTCACTACTACCTTCAGAAGTATTTTGGTTTGCGCTACCCATAAACTGTAATCTATCAGCAATAATCGATGTTGAGTATCTTTCAATGCCATCTTTTTCATATTTGCTTGTCTCAATCCTTCCTTCGACATAAAGTCTTGAGCCTTTCTTAACGTATTTTTCAGCTAGTTCAGCTTGTTGTCTAAACAACATAACATTATGCCATTCCGTCTTATCTCTCTTTTCACCAGTTTCTTTATCTTTCCACGACATATTAGTTGCAATAGATAATCTGCACATCGCTGTTCCTGAAGGTGCATATTTCATTTCAGGGTCATTTCCTACATTTCCAAGTATAATTACCTTATTTATTGAAGACATTAAAAATCCTTAGTTTAAATTTATTATATATTTAATTTTTATATAGATTCCTATAATATCACATACTCATGAGGAATATAGTAATTAAAGGCGCAAAAAGCCATAACCTAAAGAATATTGATTTAACAATACCAAGAGACAAATTAATTGTTATAACGGGCTTATCTGGTTCAGGAAAATCATCATTAGCATTTGATACAATTTTTGCTGAGGGACAAAGAAGGTATGTTGAATCTCTGTCTGCATATGCAAGACAATTCTTAGCAAGAATGGAGCGACCTGACGTTGATTCTATTGAAGGTCTTTCACCAGCAATATCTATAGAGCAAAAAACAACGTCTCATAATCCAAGATCTACAGTTGGAACAGTTACAGAAATTCATGACTATCTTAGATTACTATACGCAAGAGCAGGAACACCAATTTGCCCTGAACACAAATGTAGCCTGGAGGCAAAAACTGTTAATGAAATAATTATGGAACTATATGAGAATATAGAAGAGAACACACCTATACAAATACTTTCTCCCTTAGTTCGTAATAGAAAAGGAGAGCATAAAGAAGCACTACTAGGGCTAAAACAAAAAGGATTTATAAGAGTTAATTTAGATAACAAAACATACTTAATAGACGAAATACCAAAGATAGACCCTAAAAAAAATCATAATATTGACATAGTGGTTGATAGAGTCAAATTAACTGAAAATATAAAAACTCGTTTAACTGAATCTATTGAAATAGCCTTAGAACATGGGAACGATGTTTTAAAAATTTACGTGAATGAAGATATAAAAACTTTCTCAACTAAATTTGCATGCCCAATTTGCGATTACTCAATACCAGAGCTAGAACCTAGACTATTTTCATTTAATAGCCCAGTTGGAGCCTGTCCAGAATGTGATGGATTAGGAATAAAACAATATTTTGATAAATCAAAAATAATAAATGAAGAGTTATCAATAAATGATGGTGCAATAAAGGGATGGACTCAGAAAAATGAATTTTATTTTTCATTAATGCAGTCTTTATCAAAAGAATATTCAATAAATTTAGATACACCTTTTAAATTATTATCAAAAAAAAATAAAAGTATTATTTTAGATGGATCTGGAGAGAAAGAAATAAAATATTTTTATTATAATTCTAGTGGTAAAAAAGTTAATAAAAAAAATATTTTTGAAGGTGTTATAAATAATTTTGAAAGAAGATACTATAATACAGATTCCTTTTTTGTAAAAGAAGAGCTTGGAAAATATATGTCTAAAATGACCTGCGATGCATGTAATGGAACCAGGCTTTCTGAAACATCTAGAAATGTTTTCATTAATGATTTAAATATAGCACAACTATCAAATTTGAGTATCGAAAAGATTCTTTCTTTTTTTAATAAACTCGAATTTTCAGGTAAGAAGAAAATTATTGCTGAAAAATTAATCCACGAGATAAGCTCACGACTTAATTTCCTTGTCGACGTTGGCCTTGATTACTTAACACTTGATAGAAGTGCTGAAACTTTATCAGGTGGAGAGAATCAAAGAATTAGATTGGCTAGCCAAATTGGGGCTGGTTTAGTTGGTGTTACATATATTCTTGACGAACCTTCTATAGGTTTACATCAGAGAGATAATGAAAAATTAATTAAAACCCTTAAATACCTAAAAAATCTAGGAAATACAGTCATCGTTGTTGAACATGATGAGGCAACGATCAAATCAGCTGATTACATAATTGATATTGGACCTTTTGCTGGACAACATGGTGGAAATGTTGTCTTCGCTGGAGAATTAAAGAAATTACTTAAAAGTAATGAATCTCTTACATCGCAATACATAAATGGTGTTAAAAAAATATCTATCCCCAAAAAAAAATTACCTAATAAAAATTTTATAAAAATTCAAAAAGCAAGTTCCAATAATTTAAAAAATATTGATGCAAATATTCCTGTTGGATTATTTACTTGTGTTACTGGAGTATCTGGCTCTGGAAAATCAACGCTAATCAATGATACCTTGCTTCCTTTTATTCATAATTACATAAACAAATACCAAAATACTAGGAATAATGTAAAAAGTATATCTGGGGTGGAATTTTTTGATAAAGTTATAGAAATAAATCAAAGCCCAATCGGAAGAACCCCGAGATCAAATCCCGCTACGTATACAGGTTTATTTACACTTATAAGAGACTTATTTGCAGCTACAAAAGAGTCAAGATCAAGAGGGTATTCTACTGGAAGATTTAGTTTTAATGTTAAGGGTGGAAGATGTGAAGCATGTAGAGGAGATGGAGTTATAAAAGTTGAAATGCATTTCCTACCTGATGTTTATGTGAAATGTGATATTTGTAAAGGTAAGAGATACAATGATGCAACACTTGAAATACTATATAAAAATAAAAATATCTCAGAAATTTTAGATATGACAGTTGAAGAAGCTTATAATTTTTTTGAAAATGTTCCGACTATAAAAAATAAGTTACAAACACTTGTAGATGTTGGGCTTTCTTATATTAAAATTGGGCAAAATGCTACAACCTTGTCAGGCGGAGAAGCGCAAAGAGTAAAGCTAGCAAAAGAACTTTCAAGAAGAGATACTGGAAGAACACTGTATTTATTTGATGAACCCACAACTGGCCTTCACTCTCATGATATCGACCAGTTATTAAAAATTATTTATTTTTTAAAGGAAAAAGGAAATACTATAGTTGTAATAGAACACAATATGGATGTAATTAAAACCAGTGACTGGGTGATTGATTTAGGCCCTGATGGTGGTCAAAAAGGTGGAGAAATACTATTTGAGGGCATGACAAATGATATCGTAAAATGTAAAAAATCATACACAGGTAAGTTTTTAAAAGATTACTTTTCAGCCTGAATACTATCGTCTGGCAATTCAGTGTTATCTTTAACAAGTTGTATAATTGCCATGTCAGCTTTATCCCCGTTTCTATAACCACATTTTAATATTTTAGTATAACCACCTGGTCTATCTTTAAAACGCGGTCCAATTTCGTCAAATAATTTTTTTACCATCTCCTTGGACCTAAGTCTAGAAAATACAATTCTTCTCTTAGAAACTGAATCATTCTTAGAGATGGTTATAAGCCTCTCAGCAAAACCTCTTAGCTCTTTTGCTTTTGTTAAAGTTGTTTTAATTGACTCATGCTCAAATAAGGAAGTACTCATATTTCTCATCATTGACTTCTTATGAGAGGACGTTCTATTTAGTTTTCTTCCAGAGTATCTATGTCTCATTTTTAAAACCTGTTATTTTGTTGACTACTATCTTCCGCTCTTAAATTCGTTGGCGGCCAATTATCAAGCTTCATTCCCAATGATAATCCATATGTACCCAATACATCTTTAATTTCAGTAAGAGATTTCTTTCCTAAATTAGGTGTTTTTAATAACTCACTTTCGGTTCTTTGAATTAAATCACCTATGTAATAAACATTTTCTGCTTTCAAGCAATTTGCAGACCTTACAGTAAGCTCAAGATCGTCAACTGGGCGTAAAAGGTTTGGATCTACTTGCTCTTCAACTTTAACTTGTTCTTTTTCTTCAATTGCTTTTAGGTCTACAAATGTTGATACTTGATCATGTAAGATTGTTGCTGCTTCTTTTATACAAGACTCTGGGTCTATTGTACCGTCAGTTTCTAGTTCGATAATTAATTTATCTAAATCGGTTCTCTTTTCAACTCTTGCGCTCTCTACATTATAGGAAACTTTTTTTACTGGAGAAAAACTTGCATCAACTAAAAGCGAGCCAATATTCTTCTCGGTGTTTTCCGCAAATACAGTAGATGGAACGTATCCTATGCCTTCGTTAACTTTTATATCCATCTCAAAATTAAAAGGCTTGGTAATGTGTGCTATAACACAATCTGGGTTAACTATTTCAATATTATTCTTTAGCTCAATATCAGCTGCTGTAACAGGACCAGCATCATTTTTTGTAAGACTTAGGTTTGCAGTTGTATTACCATTCATGACAAAGGCAATATTTTTTAGATTAAGAAGTATATCAATAACGTCTTCTTCGACACCCTCTATCGCACTATACTCATGCTTAACGCCTTTTATAGAAACTTCTGTAATTGCAGAACCAACAATTGATGAAAGCATAATACGTCTTAGAGCGCTTCCAAGAGTATGTCCAAACCCTCTTTCAAGTGGTTCAAGAGTTACTCGCGTATTATTTAGCGAAATATTTTCTATATTTACAATTTTAGGTTTTAATAAATTATTAAAATTAGTCACTTTAGTACCTCTATATTATTTTGAATAAAGTTCTACTACTAGCGATTCGTTAATATCGCTCGGTAAATCGATTCTTTCTGGAACAGATTTAAATACTCCTTCCATCTTTTTTACGTCAACTTTAACCCAATCTGATATCACTTCATTTTGTTCAGCTATATCGAGTGAGTCTTTTATTCTTGTTTGATTTTTTGATTTCTCTTTAATAGAGATAATATCCTCTGGATTCACTTGGTATGACGGTATATTTACAATTTTTCCGTTGACTAAAATAGATTTATGATTAACAAGTTGTCTACATTCAGCTCTAGTTACACCAAAACCCATTCTATATACTACATTATCAAGTCTACACTCTAGTGATTTAAGGAGATTTTCACCCGTGGCTCCTTTTCTCTGTGCGGCTTTTTTATAATATTTTCTAAATTGCTTTTCTAAAACGCCATACATCCTTTTTAGTTTTTGCTTCTCTCTTAACTGTAAACCATAATCGGACAATCTGCTTTTTCTTTCAGAGTGTTGGCCAGGTTGTGTTTCCAATTTACATTTAGAATCCAAAGGCCTAGAAATTCTTTTAAGCGAGAGGTCGTAACCTTCTCTTCTCATTAATTTACATTTTGGTCCTATATATCTAGCCACTACACTCTCCTCTTTTTAGGTGGCCTGCAACCATTATGTGGAATTGGTGTTACATCATTTATATCAGTTATTTTATATCCTAATCCATTTAAAGCTCTAACAGCAGATTCTCTACCTGGGCCAGGCCCTTTGACTAAAACCATAAGATTTTTCAAGCCAAACTCCTTTGCTTTAGTACCAGCTTTTTCAGCAGCAATCTGAGCAGCAAATGGTGTACTTTTTCTCGAACCTCTAAATCCTGATCCTCCAGAAGTTGCCCAACAAAGTGTATTACCCTGTCGATCAGTTATGGTCACTATTGTGTTGTTAAATGTAGAGTTAATGCAAGCAATACCTTCAGTAACGACTTTTTTTACTTTTTTTTTGCTTTTTACTGCTGTTTTA
>CEVG01130614.1_pt1 | contig 27200 bp, 22 predicted proteins | sample 356511 | NCBI WGS metagenome assembly CEVG01 (sample SAMEA2623426, study PRJEB7988) | marine metagenome | biome: marine biome (ENVO:00000447); feature: surface water layer (ENVO:00002042); material: "saline water (ENVO:00002010), including plankton (ENVO:xxxxxxxx)" | depth 5 m | reverse complement strand
TGGTGATAGAGACTGGGATTCATTTGGTGATAATGTTTGGTTCCATTGTGTATGGCAGTATACTGGTGGCACTCACTATTGGTGGGTTAATAACTCATTGAAAGGTAGTCATAGTCAGGGTAGTAGTATGGCAGTCTCAAGTAGTACTGGATTTGCTATTGCATCAAGAGCAGATGATTACGAAAGATTAGAAGGTAAAGTTGCTATTGTTAGAATCTACAATAGATCATTATCAAATCAAGAGATTGCTGCACATTGGAATGCTGAGAAAGGAAGATTCGGATTATAATGGATCATTTAAAAGTTAAAGATAATGATCATCTCTACAGGGATGTGAATTCTGGCGCTATCATAAATACCGATAGGTCTTCTTTTGAGAAATACAAGAGATCTAAATCAAAGTTTCAAAATATGAAACATGAATTAGATTATCTTAAAGGTGAGATGAGTGAGATCAAATCTCTATTAAAACAATTGGTGGATCCTGATGGTATTACGGAACGTCCCAAAAACTGATACGTTTGAGCAGCAAAGGCAAGAAATTAACGAAATTGCTGCTGACCTTCATGCTCTCAATACTACAGTTGCAAATTTTTCTTTAGATGATCTTGTTGATGTAACTGCTGCCAATCCTAACGTACAGCAAATAATTAAGTATAACGGTACTGCTTGGGTTCTAGACACAGACGTAGTTAGTACTAGTTTTTCTATTATAACTAATCCTGCTAGTGGAGGTGGTGCTCTTTCTTACAATAATGGCACTGCGGTATTCTCATATACTCCACCAGATCTTAGTGGATTTTTAACTACTCTTGGTTCTGTTAGTGGACACACTGATGTAACTGTCAACAGTCCATCCGTAGGACAAGTTCTTAAATGGAATGGGTCTGCATGGGAAAACGGTACTGATACTTCTGCAAACATTTCTACTCTCAGTCAAGTTGGAAATGTAACTATCAACAATCCACAAGCAAATGAGGTTCTCAAGTGGAATGGTACTGCATGGGTAAATGGTACAGATAACACAGGAACAACAATTAGTGGTATTAATGATATTGGTGATGTTTCTATTACCAGTGCTCAAACAGATCAACTATTAAAATGGAATGGTAGTAATTGGGTAAACTTTACGCCTGGTTATCTAACATCATTTACAGAAACTGATCCTACAGTTCCAACACATGTAAAGAATATCACTCAAGCAGATATTAATTCTTGGAACTCAAAATCTACTGTATCTGCATTGAATGATCTCAGTGATGTCAATACAAGTGGACTAGCAAACAATAAAATCTTAAAATATAATGGTACTTCTTGGGTCATCGCTGATGATGATGGAGCAGTGCAATCTGATTGGGCTGCTACTAGTGGGTTAGCAGTAATTTTAAATAAACCAACTATACCAGTCAATCTTCAAGATTTATCCAATGTCACTATAACAAGTCCATCTAACGGACAGGTGTTAAAGTACAATGGTAGTTCTTGGACAAATGATACTGATGCCACTGCTTCTGGTGGTGGTGGGGGTGCTACCGTATCTGTTTCAGATACTGCTCCATCTTCTCCTTCAAATGGAGACCTTTGGTATAAATCTGACGAGGGTAGATTAAAAATATATTATACTGATGGTGATAGTAATCAATGGGTAGATGCACATCCTATTGGAACTGGAAGTTCCTATGGAGATTCTAATGTTGATACTCATTTAAATACATCTTCTGCTTCTGCTAGTGAAGTATTAAGTTGGAATGGTAATGACTATGCTTGGATAGCACAATCTAGTGGTGGCGGTGTTTCTCTCACTAGTTTTTCTGTTGTTTCAAATTCACCTGGATCTGCTGCTCTTTCTTACAACAATACTAACGGAACATTTACATATACACCTCCAGATGTATCTGGATTTTTAACATCTATTCCAGTTGCATCATCATCAGTTCTTGGTGGAATTAAGATAGGTACAAATCTTAGTATTGATGGCAATGGTGTTGTAAGTTCAACGGATACAGTTTATTCATTACCTACAGCATCTAGCACTGTTTTAGGTGGTGTAAAAATTGGTAGTGGAATTGATATTACTGCTGGAGTTATTAGCACTACAACCCCTACACAAATTACAGTAGCAGATGAGAGTAGTGATGATAGTTGTTATCCATTATTTGTTAAGGATTCAACTGGAAATTTAGAACCTAAGACAGGAACTAATTTAAAATTTAATTCTGCTTCTGGTCAAATAGAGGCAGGTGGATTTAAGAAAACAGGTGGTTCATCTAGTGAATTTTTAAAAGCAGATGGATCTGTAGATAGTAGTGCATATCATGTATTTCCTCCTGGTGGAATTATATTATGGTCTGGTGCAGCAAATGCTATTCCATCTGGTTGGATACTATGTGATGGTCAAACACGTACTATTAATGGTAGTCAGGTAACCCCACCAGATCTTAGAAATACATTTGTTATTGGTGCGGGTTCTACTTACAATGTAGGAGACACTGGTGGTAGTGCTGATGCTACGTTAGTATCTCACTCACACACCATCAATAATCACACTCACTCTTTCAGTGGCAGTGGCAGTCACGATCACTCTTTCAGTGGCAGTGGTAGTGATACCGTTAATATTTCTGTTAGTGGTAGTGGAACTACAGGAAATCAAAGTCAGAACCATACTCATACATTTAGTACGAACTCAACAGGATCCCACACACACGGTATGGATTTTGGTGATGGAACAGATGATCAAGGTGGTTCTGGTCCTAAAGATACTGCTGATTGGACTGCGGATTACAACCGCAATACTAAAAGTGCAGGAGGTCACTCACACAGTGGAACTACTGCTGGTATAAGTCAGGATCACAATCACAGCTTTAGTTTTAGTGGAAGTGGAAGTGATAATGTTAACATTAGTGTTAGTGGAACTACAGGTAGTAAAAACGTTAGTATTTCTGGAACCACAGGAAATCCTTCTGATACTGGAACCAACACACAAGGTTCTTCTGCAACTGGTGCAAACTTGCCACCTTACTATGCTTTGTGCTATATTATGAAGACCACCTAAATAGTACACATTACAAATTAGATATTATGGATGCCGCTAGTCTCAAGATTGAATTTGATAAGCAACTTAAAGACGCAGACACAAAAATTTTAGAAGCAGAAAAGAATTTACAAGCACTCAGAGAATATAAAATTAAACTATTGGGTGGGTTGGAAACTCTAGATTTGCTTTCCCCAAAGAACGAGGAGCAGGTAGAGACATCGGATGGTCCCCCAGAACCTACGACACCTGCGACTGAATGATGAAATCTTGCCCTCTCTAAATACTAGAGAGGGTATTTTTATAGGCTAATGGCAGGCATTAATAAAAAGATTGTTCAACCATCTAACACCATTGAGTTTCAAAGGGTTGCTATCAATGAAATTGCAGCAGACATTCATGCAGCATACACTGGTACAGCAAACCTAAACGTTGGTAGAATTCAAATTGCTGGTGCTGACATTGGTGTAGTCTCAGACCAAATTGATAAAATTATCTTTTTCTATTATGGAGGATTTGGTTCTGATAGAAGTATAAAATCTCCTAACAAGTTTGCAGAAGTTTATACTCACGAGGATGCAACTGTTGATATTGATGATGGTGTAACAGTTGATATTGATGACGGTTGTGTACTATCTCTAACTGATACCACTGATTATTTGTTTTTCTCAAATCCAACTGAGAGAACAAACCTACCAAAACTTACAGATTTTGCAGATAATATAAGAACAACATTTGTACAAGATGCAGAATTATCAGGTGATAAAAAAGTAGGATATTGTATGATTCCTCAAGAATATAAGGAAGATATATCTATTGATATTGAAGATGGAGTGACTGTTTCTATTGGAGATACAGCAGTCCTCATTGTATAAATAACTCAGAACAAGTGCCAATCTACGGAATAAAACAGCATGTCCACATTAAGAGTAGACAAAATTAAAGGGCGCACTGGAACGTCAGTCTCAATTCCAGATAGTAATAGTTTAGACGTAAGTGGTAGTTTGAGCGTAAGCGGAACTACAACCTATGCTTCTGGAGGATCCCTTTCATTACAAGGAACGAACATCAACACTGGTACTAGAGGTGATGTTCTCTACTATGATTCTAATGGTAGAATCCAAAAATTAAATCTTGGTGCTGCTGGTGCTGTTCTCCAATCTGACGGAAATGACGTTGTTTGGGGTAGTATTGGTGGTGCTACTAACGTCTATTATGTTGCTACTAATGGTACTGACGCTAATGGACGTGGTGGATCTATTGACACAGCATTTAAAACAGTAAAGTATGCTTGTGGTGCTATTGGTACTCCCACTGCAAGTGCTCCTGCTGTTATCTTTGTAAAAGCAGGTGTTTATGAGGAAGTTCAACTACCAATCGTTGTTCCTCCTTATACAACAATCGTTGGTGATAACCTCCGTGCCACGATCATCAAACCAGGAACTGGTCTAGATTCCTCTGGTTCTCTACTCAATACTCGTTCTGTTCTATTCCGTTTGAGTAATGGTACGATTGTTCAAGACTGCGTTCTTGATGGCATGGGCGGATATCAACCAGGTAATCCAGGACATGATCCAGAAGCAGCAACTATTGGTGGTACATACTTTGCATTGAACGCACAAAGTGCAATTTCTGATAAGTCACCATACATTTATAACGTAACCTCTTTTGGTGACGGTGCTACTGGTGCTCTTGTTGATGGTTCACTTCATGCAGGTGGAAACCGTAGTATGTTGTTCCACACATATACTGCTATTCATAGTGATGGTCTTGGTATTTGGGCAAAAGATAATGCAAACGTAGAGTGTATCTCTGGTTTCACATATTACTGTCAAGTTGGTTATGCTGCAACTGGCGGTTCTAAAATTAGATCACTAAACTCATCAAACTCTTATGGTGAGTACGGTGTATTTGCAAAAGGATTTGATACTGGCGAAACTCCAAATGGAGGAAACGTTCGTGGTATCATGCTTAACTATGTAAACGTTCTTACAACACAGTTTACACCTGGTGAGCAAATTACTGGTGGAACATCTGGTGCAACTGCTTATATTGTAAACCAACAATCAGAACCAAAAGTTCTATACATTGTAGGTAAGTCTGGAACATTTGCTCCAAACGAAGTTGTAACTGGTGGTTCTTCTGGTGCTACTGCAACAATGGCAGCAGCAAGTGTAGAAACAAACCAGTCTGGAAGAATTCTGGTAACACAATTCAACACTTCAGCAGATCCAGGTGATTCTCTTCAGTTTAATCAAACTGATGGTAATGCTTATCAAGTTCAAACTGTAAGTAGTGTTACTGCTAATAGTATTGCTTATCACGTTCTAGTATTCTCAACTTCTAGAGCAACTCCTGTTCCTGATGGCACTGCTGTAACTGTAAGAAAGGAATTCTCTGTTGTTCGTTTAACAGGTCACGACTTCCTACAAGTTGGTACTGGTGGTTCAGATACTACTAACTGGCCTAATAACCCAACACAAGCACCTTCACAGGCAGATCAGATTGTTACTAACGAGACTGATCCTGGTCGTGTTTACCACGTGTCAACAGACGAACTAGGTAATTTCTATGTTGGAGATTTCTTCAAGGTAGATCAGGCAACTGGTAAAGTAACTCTTGACTCTTCTGCTTTTGATTTGAAAGGTCTAGAAACATTACAACTTGGTTCTATTGGTGGTCTGATTGGTGCTACTATCAACGAATTTTCAACTGATGGAACTTTATCACAGAATAGTGATTCTAAAGTTCCAACTCAAGCAGCAGTTAAAAGTTATGTTGATGGTTTGACAGGTGTTGCTGGTAACTTTACTGTTGGTGGAAACTTCACTGTTAATGGTACAACTACCACAATTAATACAGCAACATTAAGTGTTGAAGATGCTCAGATTGATTTGAGAACTGGTAACAATGTTACTGCTGGAGATGGTGGTGTTCGTGTTGTTCTAACAACAAATGGTTCTGGAGTTGTACAAACTTCTAGAGATATTCGTTGGAATAACACCGTTGGAAAATGGCAATTCACAGAAGACGGCACTACTTATAAGAATATGGGCAGTGGTGGTCTAGGATTTGCATATTTCTGTGGATCATTTATTTGATAATTATAAATAACTAAGATAATCGGAGAAATTAAAAAATGGCATCTGGACTACAGGCGGCATCCAAACCAGCATCCAACTCATGGACTACTCTCTTTACTGCATCAACAGGAATTGTTATCAACATTTCTGCATGTAACAGAGCTGGTTCTACTACTGATGTTTCTATCGCCGCAGTTCCTCAAGGGGACACACGTGGAACTCAACACGAAATTGAATCAGGTACTGACGTAGCAGCTAGTTCTGTTATTGAAAGAACTGGTATTGTTCTAAAAACTGGCGACAAAATTGACGTTACTTCCGTTAACGGAGACGTAGCGTTTGTATGTTGGGGTGTTGAATTATCCTGATAAAAATCAAATAAACAGGAGGTAACACCATCATGGGAAGAGCAATTAAAAATCCGCCACCAAAATCAGTAGCTTCTAAATTAGTTTCTACTGGTGAGTATATTATGTCGCAGGTTGGTCCATTAAATAGTGACGTTACAAATTATACGTTATACACTTATAACTATCCGAAAGTAAAAGCAGCGAACGAAACATATTTGTACTTTACTGCTCATTGTAATGCTTTGGAAGCATATTCATATGCTCCATCACCATGCATTAGAGCGTTAAATCAAACGTCAGATAAGTACAATGGTTCTAATTATCACTGGGGAATGACGGGTAATTCTGAAAGAGAATTTGCTTTATATACTCATCAAAATTATGCACACTCCGAAACATTGGATGGACGTTCTCCAAATATTTCTTCCTCTAATATAGGCATAGGCACTGTTCCTATTGTCATTCGTTGGGAAACTAATGATGGTGGTAACAATAGACCAGGACACACGTGGTGTCCAAACCCAAGATCAGGTAGTGGCACCAACGGTTCAAACACAGGAACTATGGATCAAAGGGGTGAAGAAAGGTGGTATGGTTACTTAAGAGTTTGGGAGATTGCATACTAATGGCTAGACTATTACTTAACGTACCCGCAGCTGCACCTTCAAAGGGTATTATAAATATCAGCAAATATAGAGAGGAATCTCGTAGAGATCTCAGTCCTTCTTCAGGTGCTACTGGAAGATCTGCATTAGTAAATAATTTTGTTTTTACTAAGTTAAAAGATAATGCAACTTCCTATATCCTCGTTACTGGCGTAATGGGTGGTCTTGGTATGGATAACTATCCACATATTGGTATGTGTTGCACCATTGATCAAATTGGATATGGATACAACTCTTCACCATCAGGAGTTAGTGGACATCCAACAGGTCCAGCAGGTGGAGGTATTTACTACTGTGGTGTTAATACAGGCAGTAATAATGAAAGAACTACTTTCATTGTTCATAAGTCCTTTAAAACTTTTGATCTTGGGGTTGGAAATCACCGTCTAGATATTGGATGGAATGCTAACACTAATGTTAGACCAACTACACACTTAAACCCAAATAGTTCAAACAATAGTAGGCACCACCAAACAGGATCCCATATTCTAGTTTACGAGATTGCGAGGTAATCATGGCAAGAAAATTACTACACGTACCTGATGATAGTGTACAAGATAAACTAGTAAAGGTTACTAGATTTAGAAATGACACTAGAACTAATCTTTCAGACTCTTCTGCTGCAAATATCTGGTCAGGTAGTTTTACTAAACAGTATGATGCTAATACTTCGTGGATTTTAGCGGAAGGTATGCTTCCTGGTGCCAATAACTATTCCGACCAGTGTGGTATTTATTTCAATTTAGATGGAGCGAACACTAATAACGATAGTCCAAGACATAGAGGAGTTCATTATTCTGGTGTAAACGAAAATCAACCATGGGCAAGATTTATTTTGTACGTACATCGTATCATTGATAATACCGATTCCTCTCAAGAGTTGGCTGCTGGCAGTAGAAACTGGTATGTTGGATGGTCTACCAAAGATGGTGGTAGTGGTAATAAACCATTTGAAGTTTGGAACCCAAACAACAATGAGGACAGTAGAAATAACCAGTATGGTTCTATTATGTCAATCTACGAATACTTATATTGATGAATTATGGCAGCAATTCCGTTAAATCTATTGCTGGAAAAAGGAACGGACTTTGATGCCACCTTTAACATCCAGAACGAAGATAATACCACTCCACTTAATTTAACTGGTTATACAGCAGCTGCAAAAATGCGTCGTAGTTATTATTCTACAACTGCGACAGATTTTGTTGTAACTTTTGTTGATCGTTATAATGGGATATTAAAAATTGGGTTGACTAATGCAAATACAGCAGCATTAGAAGCAAGACGATATGTTTATGATATTGTATTGACATCACCTCAAAGTATTAAGACACGTGTTATAGAAGGTATTATTGAAGTAACGCCAGGAGTTACATAATGCCTAAGTATAATGTATCAGTAAAATCTTCTAACTATCAGGTTCTATCAGAACCACAGAAGAAGTATGCTGTTGGTGTTAACTATGAGATACCTAGTAAGTATCTTCAATATGGTAATGAAATACTCAATACAACAAATTGGGTGTTTGATGGGACAACCACATTATATCCATTAATTGATCCTGGAAATGATCCATACACTCCTGCAAATGATCAACAATTAATTGTTGCTCTTGATGGGTTGGTTCAAGTTCCTGGCATAGATTATAGTGTTAGTGGAACAAATATTGTATTCACTACTCCACCTACAAGTGGACAAAAAGTTTATGTAGTAGGACTCTCTACTACTGCTGATTTAACAAGAACAATTAACTTTGTTGTTGACGCTGGTTCCGCACCAATGTCTTCTGGAATCAAAGGAGAAATGACTCTAGATGTTTCTGGAAAAATTGAATCGTGGACAATTATTGGCGATCAAGAAGCACAAGTTCAGTTTGATGTTAAGAAGGTTGATTACGCTAATTTCCCCAATTATTCATCTATTTGCGGGACGGAAAGACCAACTTTGGGAGACATTTCTCAAGGAACAAGACAACGTATTAATACAAATACAACACTCTCAACTTGGAACACAGCATTGACTGCTGGAGACATTTTGCAATTTGAGATTGTTTATGCTATAAATATACAGAGGTGCGTAGTTTCTATGAAGCTAGCACTTTAATAAATAACAGTAACATAGGAAAAGAACAACGACATGGCACTGCTAGTTACCGATCAGGGTGAGATTGATTCACTCCGCACCTTATTGAATGCGACACATGAAATTCCAAGGAACTTGGTATTGAAGCTCTACACTGGACCTGCTACGGCTCCGTCAGAGCAGGACGTTCCTTCTGCGACAAAGTATTTTGAACCATATAATGCCACTAACAACAGTGGGTATGGATCTGCACCTACTACAGGATATCCTCTTGTTGTAAACAACAGAACTGAGGAGAATCAAGATTTTGATGCACAGTACGGAATCCTCCTTAATGGTAACAGATGGACGATTGCTACTACCGCTTCTGCCGTTGCTAACACAACTTGTGCTGGTACTACTGGTACATACCAGATTACCGTTGCTTCTAATACAGATATTAAAAAAGGTGACTACGCCGTTGCCTCAGGAATTCCTGATAATACCTATGTTGTTGATATTGATGGTGCCAATATTGAACTAAGTCAGAAACTAACTGCCACTATTACTGCTGGTACAGCATGTTCTTTTGGTAGAGGTAGAACAACTGCTTCTTATCCTGAGCAGATCTTTACGTTCACTTCTGCTGCTGGTAATGTTTATGGTTACTATCTAGCACGTGCAAACAATATGCCAGTTGCACTTCAAGGTGTTGTTGACGGTGGTACTGTTGCTGCTCTTGGAACTTCAATTGAAAAAGCAGGTTGTAAAGGTGTTATCGGTAACGACTACATTGAACTAATTGAAACTCCTTTCACTCAAGCAATTTCTAGTGGTGCTCAAAACGCATTTGTTCTAGGTGTTGCTGCTGGTGGCAATCTATCTTCCATCGCAGTTGGTCAAAGAGTTTCTGGAACTAACATTCCTGCTGAGACACGTGTTTCTGGTATTGATGGTCAGAACATCTACATTGATAAACCAGTTACAGGTGGTAATGCTTCTGGAGATGCTACTTTCATTCCAGATGTTGCCAAAGAACTAACTGTTGGTCAAGCAGTTACTAAAACTGGTGGTTCTGGTCAAACAGGTCCTGATGCATTCCCTGCAAATACAACTATTGTTGGTATTGATTTTGCTAAGAAAGCAGGTGACATCGGTCCTCGTGTTTACCTAAGCAATCAACTTACAGATAACGTAGGTACAGCAAGTAGCAACGATAAAGTAGACTTTGATTATTCAGTCATGACTACAGATCCTAGTGGTTCTGCTGTTGCTCACGGTCTGAATCCTGGTGATGTTATCTACATTGCACAAGGTACTACAAGTACAATCACTGCACAACATTACACAGTTCATACTGTTCCTTCTTCTAGTACATTTACTACAACTCCAGCTCTATCTGGAACAGGAGATGCCACTCTTTATAGCAGCATCTTCTTCGCTGAACAGTTTACAAATGGTCCTTACGCTATTCAAAACAACGGTGACCAGATTAAAGTTACTCTAAACGTCAGCCTAGACTGATTATACATAGAGTATACCCAGTTTATATTCATTACTTTCATGTGGGGGTTGCAATTGCGACCCCTTTTTTGTTGGTTTCTAGGTTGATATGACAAGTTTCTCCTACAAATCAGGCGGCAGAACATCCCGATATCTTTCTGATTATCGGGATCTGACTGTTGGCGACTTGAATGTTTCATATACTCTGGATGATTGGTGGGAAGATACAAAACAAACTCAGAGAATTGAAGAAGTTACATATGGAACTGTTGGAGAATATGGTTCATATGGAATTGGATCTCAGGTAAAAGGAAGTGGTGTTGGTAATGATACTCAAATAGCAACTGGTGGTATTTTTGTTGTTGGTTCTAGAGGAAGATTTTTAATTGGTGGCGCTGCAACAACGTTTACCAAATCTCAACCTGTAACAAGTATTGTGTGTAGTGGTGGAGTATGTGTATACTCCTATGAAGCAGGTAATATATCAGAAACAGTAGGACAACATGGTCCTTCTGTAATCAATGCTGGAATTGGTGCGAGAAGAATTGATTCGTTCCAGTTTGTATTTGATGTATGGCAACCAATATCAAGGTTCGTTGGTGCTGCTGAATGTAGAGTTTATAACTACGAACCTGATTATACAGAAGATTATAACGAATTAGATTATGGATTGATAACTGCTAATGCAACAATAACCAATGATTATGGTAGTGTTGCTGAAGAGCATGGAAGTGGCGAAGAGAATTACGGACATATCCTAGATGGATTTGTAACTCGCTTCGGATTCAAGAAAATTATTGGCGAGGCACAGGCGAGAGCAACCAACTCTTGGGTTGGTTCTGGTAGACTCAAGAAATTTGGTGCTCAAGTATCTCCTGCAATATATGGATATATTGTGGATGGGAAGGTCCGAAGTTTCCATATTTCTGGTACTGGAGGAGAATCCATCCCTCGCTTCTACTTCAGCGAGGGTGGAACCCTTCATCTTGATGGTAACGGAATTCCAGTTATTACTGCGATCACTTCTGGTGATGGTAATCTTAGAAAATTTGGTGGTTCCGCCGAGTCCTCTACATTTAATCCAGACGAGAAGCAAATGCTGTTCTCGTTTGTTGGCGGTATCACAGCAGAAAAACATACTGAAACTTACGTAGGTTCTGGAAGACTTAAGAACTTTGCTAAGGTTGAGGATGTTAAGAATACATTTGATTACACTGGTTCTGGTGGTGTCCTTAAGTTAAAACCAAGGAAACCAGTAACCTATGAGTTAGGAGAACTTGCAAACCTCACACTAGAGATTGATCAAGCTCTAGGAAAATACTGGCGAGATCCTGGCGATAATACTAATAGATGGAATGCTACCACAAAAGTTGGTAATGTTCTACTCAAACAATTTAACGAGACTTCACACGAGAAGCACACTGATGTCTTTAGTCAGACAGCGTTTGTTCCATACAAAGACGTTGACTATGGATTCCTTATTAATCAAAATGTATCCAATTGTACTGCTGTCAGTGGAACTATATCCACAAATACTACAGCATCTACTGGATGTACTAAGGTTGCACCTGGCACTACACTTGCTATTGCGCCAGGTGTTACTTATGGAATTCCAACAGTACAAACAACACCATCTGATTACATTGATTATGGAAATGTTGCTGAGGCTGCTGCCCCAAGAATTGATCATGGTTGGATACTTGGAGAGAGAAGTGATCTAAGAAGACCTTACGGTCTCGGTCTACGATTTACTTCTCAAGTTGAGGTTATTCCTCTTCGTGTTTACGATTGGACAAGTACTGGCGAACCACCAATCTTCAAGATTCTTGGTAAGACTTCATTACCACTTGATGTTTCTGAAGAAGGTAGTGGTATTCTCTTTACAGCAGGTGGTGCTGCTGAAACAACATCTGCTGCTCTTGGTGTAGATGGTCTGTTCAGATTCTTATCACTTGCTACTACAACTAGAGCAAGAGACTTTGTTGGTTCTGGATCTCTCAAGAAATTCAGTGGTGCAGCAGAATCTCTTACCTTCAATCCAACAGAAGAACAAATTCTGTTCTCCTTTGCTGGACTCGGAAAAGAAAGTTCTACATTCAGAGAAATTGGATCTGGAAGACTTTCCACACTTTCAGGTGCAGCAGAGTCAATACGCTGGAGTGCTCAACACACCACAGGACTATACAGAATTTCTGGTGTTCTCGTTGAGAAGCATACAGAATCTTATGTCGGTTCTGGTTCACTCAAGAAATTCTCTGGTGCAGCAGAATCTCTCACCTTTAATCCAGAAGAGAAACAAATGCTCTTCTCCTTTACAGGTGGAGCTGTTGTCAAAAATACTTACGAGTATACTGGTTCTGGATTACTTAGAAACTTTGCCAAAGTTGAAGATGTCAAACAGACATTTGATTATGTTGGTAGTGGTACACTCAATGTTAATCCAAGAAAACCACAAACATACGAGCTTAGTGAACTTGGAGCATTTACTCTTGACTTCTACAGTCTTTACAATGCTTACATTAATCTCGGCAACATTGATTTCTACAACCAAGCAAATACCAACCTTGGTCCTGTACAACTCAAGTGGTTAAACCTTGAAGAATCTCACGAGAAACATACAGAGGCATATAATAATTCTGCATGTGTAGATGATGTAGATCTTGATTACGGTGATCTTGTTAATCAAAATCTAACTAATTGTGTTCAGAATAGTGGAACTATATCCACAAACACAACTGCTGCAAATGGTTGTATCAAGGTTGCACCTAATACAACACTTGCTATTGCACCAGGTGTTACATATACAATTCCAAATCAGTTAACAACTCCATCTGTTACTGAAGATTACGGTCTTGTTTCTGAAGCGAATGCACCAGAAAGAAGAGATTACGGACACATTCTTGGAACTCGTTCTAAGAAATGTCCATTTGGTGCATTCAAAATTACAGGTGTTGCTAAGACACACTACGTTGAGAATATTGTCTCTACTGGTCTTGCCGTTAGTGGTAAGTCTGGTATCACACTATTTGGTGAAGCAAAAACTTTCTGGACTCCTCCATATCTTGCGGATGGTCTGTCCAATATTACAGGTACAGCAACAGAATCTTATACTCCAGCACCACATATTGGATCTGGTGTACTTTATGCATTCTCAGGTGCAGCAGAATCTACATCAATTGGTGCAGTTTCTGGTGGTCTCTTCAGATTTGGATCGGAAGGATATACATTATTCAGTCTTCTACATCCAGGCTCAGGTATCATTACCGTATCTGGAACGAAGCAAGAATCCTTTACTCCAGCAAGTCATGTTGGATCTGGTTCTCTCAGAAAATTCAGTGGTGCAGCAGAGTCTGCAACATTCAATCCACTGGAAAGACAGATGCTCTTCTCCTTTACTGGAGTTGGTGCAGAAGTCTTTGTTGCAAATCCACCAGAGAAAGGAACAGAAATTCGTCTATCTGGTTCTACTGCTCCAGAAATTCGTACATTCGCAGAGCAACCAGAAGTTCGCATTGCAATTTCTGGTGTTGCAGATGCAAGATTCTCTCCTGTATACATTGGTTCTGGAACATTCAAGAAATTCTCTGGAGCAGCAGAATCCATCACGTTCAATCCAGAAGAGAAGCAAATGCTCTTCTCCTTTACTGGATCTGGAACGGAAGTATTCTCTGCAAATCCTCCAGAAGAAGTTGCAGAACTTCGTCTTCGTGGGACAACAGAACCAGAAATTCTTACATTCGCAGAGCAACCAGAAGTTCGTGTTGCAATTTCTGGAGATGTATTTGCAAGAGCAACTTTACGCCATATTGGTTCTGGTTCTCTCAGGAAATTCAGCGGTGCTGCCGAGTCTATTACAGTCAACCCAGACGAAAGACAACTTCTATTCTCCTTTACAGGAACAGGATCCGAGAGAACAGTTGCAGTTCCTCCAGAAGGAGACGGCAGACTATTCAGCTTCAATAGTGCAACAGTTGTATCTGCTGCTGCATACGAAACTACTGGTCTGTTCACAGTTTCTGGCATATCTCTCAATGTCAGATCTGTATCTCACGTCGGTTCTGGAACATTCAAGAAATTCAGTGGCGCTGCCGAAGCACTTACCTTCAATCCAGAAGAGCGTCAAATGCTCTTCTCCTTCACAGGTCAAGGAAGTGATGCAGTTACTTCTGTTGAAGTTGGATCTGGTGGACTCAAAATATATCCAGAAGCTTCGGATATCAGATTCGTACCTAACTGGAATACTTCTGGTGGAATCAAGGTTCGTGTTTACGCAGCATATAGATTCGCTCCAGTTTGGATTGGTTCTGGTTCACTTAAGAAATTCAGTGGTGCTGCTGAGTCTCTCACTGTTAATCCTACAGAAGAGCAAATGCTCTTCTCCTTCACAGGTCAAGGTTCTGAAAGCAGACTTGCTAGAGAAATTAGTAAGGGTGGAACTGTCAAACTCAGTGGTGATGCAAGAATTGTTCTCGTTCCAAACAATATTGGTTCGGGTACTATCTTCGTTACTGGTGATGCCAACGCAGTTAGAGCAAGAGACTTTGCTGGATCTGGTTCACTTAGAAAACTCAGTGGTGCAGCAGAATCTAGAGCAATTGATATTACTACATTGCCATCTCTATTCAGAGTATATGGCGATGGCGATATTGCACGCAGCAGACCTTACATTGGATCTGGTTCTCTCAGAAAACTCAGTGGTGCAGCGGAGTCTATTACAGTCAACCCAGACGAGAAGCAAATGCTCTTCTCTATCTTGGGTCAGGCTACGACTACAAGAGCAAGAGACAAAGTTGGTCAAGGAACAGTCAGAACACTTGGCGATTCTGTTGCACGTTTCTCTCCTGTATACATTGGTTCTGGTACAGCAAGAGTTTCTGGAGATGCAACTGTCGTCAGAGCAAGAGACTTTGTTGGATTTGGTTCACTCAGAAAACTATCTGGTGCAGCAGAATCTCTTACCTTCAATCCAACAGAAGAGCAAATGCTCTTCTCCTTTACAGGTCAAGGTCAACAAAGAAGAGCATCCAAACTTATCAGTGCAGGTGGAACTCTTGCAATCAGAGGAACATCTGGAGATCCACTACTCACATTCGCTGAACAACCAAGAGTTGAGATTGATATTACAGGAGATAGCATTGATCTCCGTACTCGCTCATATCAAGGTTCTGGTAGAATCTCTAATGTTAATAATGCCGATGACGCATATGTACGTGCGCCATATCAAGGCAGCGGAACCATCAGGCTTTCTGGTATTGCAATAGTACAAGTACAACTATTCCAACCACCATTTACACAGGTCTGGATTATTTAAACCATAAATATAATGTGAGAAAAGTGTGTAAATGTAGATGGCTACAACCCAAGTACAATTTAGGAAGGGTACTACCACTGAACACGCTCAGTTTACTGGTGCTAATGCTGAAATTACAGTTGACACCAAGAAAAAAACTGCCGTTGTACATGATGGTACTGATGTTGGAGGATATGAACTTCAACGAGCTCGTTGGGAACATGTCAATTCCAACAGACAACTTGATTGTGGACTTAGATATCTGCTAGATACCTCTGGTGGACCTCTAACACTAACAATGCCCTATGAACAAAATGGTGTTGTCCCCCATATAGGAGACATGCTTGAAGTTGTTGACTTTAAAACAACGTGGGCACTAAATAATGTAACTTTAACTGCAAGTGGTTCGCAGAAGTTTCTGGATATTTTCGGAAGTACAGATACCACATTTATTCTTGATGTTGCTGGACTATACGCCCAGTTTGTTTGGGACGGAACTCACTGGAGGATTTTAGCGTAATGGCTTTATATCTAAGCGCAAGTACTGCTGTTGTCGGACAGACAGTTGCACAATCAAACGATTTTACTGTTCATGCTCTTCGTAGAGATAAGGATGGTATGCTTCACTACACCAAAGCAAGGTCTACTGAAGATGCTGTTTTTGATTTTCACAGAACTGATGGCGAAGAGTATACAGATTTCCTTCAGGGAACTGAGTATGTTAATGCCAATTCAGGAGCAAAAACATATACAAATGACCCCAACGATAAGTATCAACAATTCAGATTTGATTTTAGGAATTTGACTTATTTTATTGATGATGAGGGTTACTTAGTCGCAAGACTAAATAAAACATATGATCACACAACAAACGGACCTAAGTAGGATTTTTACAAATGGCAGATTTTAGACTCGGCAGACTGAAGTTTAAGTGGCAAGGTGCATGGGCAGCTGGCACTTCTTACGTCATTGACGATATTGTCAAGTACGGTGCAAACTCCTATGTTTGTACAACTAACCACACCGCAGCTGCGAATGAGAATTTATTCTATTCCTCTGATATTGGTAACTGGTCTCTTCACACAGAAGGACTAACTAGCAAGGGGGATTGGGCTGCCTCTACTTGGTACAAACTTAACGACGTAGTTAAGTATGGTAACAATCAATACCGTGTTATTGCAGCACATACTTCTGGTGCTTCTTTTGCTGCTGCCAATTTTGAAACTTATGTTGAAGGTCTTAAATTTGAAAGCACTTGGGTTGCTGGAACTGTCTACCAAAAAGGTGATATTGTAAACTACGGTGGTTACACTTATACTGCTAAGAAAGATCATAGCGGTGCTACCGATTCTCCCAACCTTGATCCTACTAATTGGGATGTACTAACAACAGGTTTCAAAAACCAAGGTGTATACAGTGCTTCCACTAACTATGCTCCAGGTGATCTTGTTAGATTTGGTGGTTATAGTTACGAATGTAAATTAAATTCTATCGGTAACAAACCTCACGACACTACATACTGGAATGTATTAGCAAAAGGTTTTGAGTGGAATGGTAACTGGGCAGCTTCTAATGTCTATCAAAAAGGTGATTGTGTTACTGCAAACAGCAACACTTATGTTTGTATTGCTGATGATGTAGAAGGAGTTGCAAAATCTCCAGCAAATGATCCTTCAGGAAATTACTGGAATTACATTGCTCAAGGTGGATCTGCTGCTCAGGTATTAACCACACAGGGTGACCTACTTTATCAATCTGCATCTGGTATTAACAGAATTGCACTTCCTGCTGGTTCAACTGGTACTGCTGCTGAACAAGCTGCTGCAAGTGGACAAGTTCTAACAGTTGGTGGTTCTCCATTACTACCAAGATGGGAAAAGAATAACGTAACAGGTACAGTTTACTACGTTTCAGAAGAAGGTAGTGATGCAAACGCTGGTGATCAAATCAGTAGAGCATTTGCTTCTATTAGATATGCTACCGATTATGTTTCTGCTAATGCTTCTCCATCAGCATCAAATCCAGTTACAATCTATGTGAAATCTGGTGTTTACAATGAAACACTACCAATTCACCTACCAAACTATGTAACTTTAGTTGGTGATAACATTAGAAACACCATTGTTAATGCCAAATCTGGCAATTCTAATGAGCAAGATCTTGCTCTCGCTCAAGATGTTTCTCACATCAGACTTGGCGAAACTATTACAGATTCAACAGGATCTAAGGTTGCAAAGGTTCTTGATAAAGTCGGAACTACAATTTCTATCCTTACTGTTTCTGGTGGGTCATGGACTACTACCGACAAGTATGTTGATATTGTAGATAATAAACATGCAGATGGTCGTGATTTAGTTATCAATAACAAAGCGTTCCTTGCTAGAGAAGCATACTATGCGTACAATGTAGCAAATGGATCAAATGTTACTGGCACACAATCCGCCATTGAGGCTCGTCTAGAGGCGTTTATTGATGCTTTAGGTTACAACATCAAGCACGGTAGCAACAATAAAGTTCATGATTATGGTACAGCGTTTGTTGGCGGTACACCAATTACTAGTGTTCAAGCACAAGACCAATTCTTAATTAATAACATTAGAGATAATGCTCTTAAGTTATTCAATGGAGAAACAATTTCACCTTCAACAGGTAACAACTTAACTCCTGTTGGATTTACTGGAACTAGTGATACTGGAAATCCAAAGTGTGCTCAAGTTCGTAGTGCTGCTACAACTTTAGCAGCAATTATCACAACTGCTTCTGCAAATGGTAACATGACTCATGCTACCAAAACAGAACCATATATTAACATCGCTACTGCAACTACTGTTAGTAATGCAGAGTCAACCATGTTCTTCATGGCAACACACACCATCATCAAAGACTTTTTGATGGGTGGTATGACAGGATTTGTTCCTAATGGTAGCGATGATAAAGATATTGATAATTCTACTATCAAAGGTGTCTATGTTAAGTTAGATCCAGACTCTCCTATTACAAAATCACCTTACGTTCAAAACTGCTCTGCTATCGGTGGTGCAGGTGTCTCCGTATACTGCGATGGAAACGCCCACAAGCACTTTGATAACTCTGCTACCCCCTCCTTTAAGTCAATGGTGTTTGACTCCTTCACACAGGTCTTAGAGGGCGGTGTAGGATTCTATTGTAAGGGCACTTCTGCAATGGAAGTTGTGTCTTGCTTCACTTACTATGCTCACATCTCTTACGTCTCCACTGGTGGTGGTAAGATTCGTGCTGTATCTGGTAACTCTTCTTATGGTAAGTATGGTTGCTTATCTAGAGGATTCAATGCTGATGAAGTTACCAAGAATGGTAAGAATGAAGGTTTGATGCTTACCACAAATCCACAAGCTGCTAAGAGTGGTACATTCATTGCAGCGGGTGAAAGAATTACTGGTGGTACATCAGGTGCTATCGGTGACTTAAGAAGTGATCAAACTGCTCAAGCAAACCGCATCTACTACTTACCTGTTAAGGGCACATTCCAAGATGGTGAAGTTATTACGGGTGCTACATCTGGTGCAACTATTACTCTGGAGTCTAGCAACGCTGTAACTGGTTCCAAGGGATTCGTCATGATCTTGGAAGGACTAGATGCTGCTCCAGCGCCAGGCGGTTCTATTGAATTTGTAGATAATGGTAGTAATAACGATCCTAGTTCTTACGTTATTCAAAAATCTAGTTACACTACACCTGATGGTAGAGGTACTCTTACAGTCAACAGAGCACAGTTAGGTTCTACCGCAGCTGCTCATGATGGTACTTCACAGATTGCTTACTTTGATACCAATACAAATACAGCAACGTTGCAGAATAATATTTCTGCTGGTGCAGCAGGTCCTATTAACATGGACGTTAACGCTGTTACCCACATGGTTGTTAATGGTTATCTAATTGTAGGAACAGAACTATTCAAGATTGCTTCCTTCGTTGATGCAGATACAGTTTCTGTTGAACGTGCTCAAGAAGGAACAACAGCAGCAGCACATACATCTGGTGATAATATTATCATTCTTGGTACTAAGTCTGCTACACAAGATGAACTAATTGAAGACATGGGTGTTACTGGCAATGCCAGAGTCAAGACTTCAAACGTTAGTTTTGGTGCAGGTGACTACATCAAGATTGACAACGAGTTCATGAAGATTACCGCTGTCACTACTGACAATACAGGTATTGTTATTGCAACTCTATCTGATGAGAAGGTAGTCCCTGCTGGTGATGGTCAAGACTTTAGGATTCGTTATCAATATTCACAGGTGCGTCTAACTGCACACGACTTCCTAGAAGTTGGTACTGGAAACAGAGCACAAACAAACTGGCCTGGTCTTCCACAACAACAGAATGAACCTTCTTATGAAATTGACGAACTACGTCCAGGTCGTGTTTACTACGTATCTACTGACCAAGATGGTAACTTTGCAGTTGGTAACTTCTTCAAGGTTGAGCAGTCTACTGGTAAGGCAACACTAAATGCTAATGCCTTTGACCTAACTGGTCTTGATACATTGAGACTAGGTGCTATTGGTGCTCAGTTGGGTGCTACAATTGATGAGTTCTCAACAGATGGATCTCTATCACAGAATACTGATTCTAAAGTTCCAACTCAGAAAGCAGTTAAGACTTACGTTGATAACCTTTCTAGTGTTGCAGGTAACCTCACTGTTGGTGGTAATCTAACAGTTAGTGGTACAACCACTACTGTTGATTCTACTACTTTGAGTGTAGCTGATAAGAACATTGAACTTGCCAAGGTTGCTAGTCCAACAGACGCAACTTGTGATGGCGCAGGTTTGACATTTAAGGGTTCTAGTGATAAAACAATTACTTGGTCAAATGCCAATGATAGTTTTGACTTCAACCAAAAAGTCAATCTTAGTGCTGGTCTAGCATTTAGAATTGGTAATGTTGATGTTCTAACAGGTGGTGGACTTGGTACTGGAGTTACATCATCTTCACTAACATCTGTTGGTACACTAACTGCACTTACAGTAGCTGGCAATGTAACTTGTAGTGGTACTGGCAGTCTTAAGGTTCCAGCTGGTCTGGAGAACCAAAGACCTACAGGTGCCGCTGGTATGTTGAGATTCAACACTAGCAGCAACAGTTTTGAAGGTTACAACGGAACTGCTTGGAGTGGTATTGGTGGTGGTAACCCATGGGCAACCAAGTCTGCCAATTACATCGCATCTGCTGGAGATAGATTGTTTGTAGATACTACTAGTTCTGCACTTACAATTACATTACCTTCAAGTCCAAATGTTGGTGATGAGGTCTCCTTCATGGATCTAGCTGGTACATTTGGTACAAACCCACTTGTGATTGCTAGAAATGGTCAAGATATTATGAACATTGCTCAAGACATGACCGTAGACGGTGCCAACAATGCGTTCTCCCTTGTTTACACTGGCAGCACTTACGGTTGGAAGTTCTTGAATCTAGCATAAATTTATAAATAAATTCATACAGAGGTATTATAGTAAACAATGTCAAACTTAAAAGATTTTTTTCCACCTGGGTTTGTTGAGTGGCAAGCTCCTATTACATCTGCTCTTACCATGGAAGCAGGAAAGGGGTATCCCGTAAACACCAGTGGTGGTGCAATTACAGTAACCTTGCCTGCCTCTGCTAGTTTGGGCGACACCATTGAACTTAATGACTATGCTAGGACATGGGGTTCAAACAACCTAACCATTAACCTTAATGGTCATAAGATGGCAGGTGGTGATACTAACCCAATTTTTAATGATTCTGGTACTGGTGTAACTTTAGTTTATGCAGATAGTACTAAGGGTTGGTTAGTTCAACAGGACGAGGTTGCACCATTCAGAGCTTCTGCTCCTCCAGGAAACCAGGAGTACACAAGTGCTGGAACTTACACATTTACAGTTCCTGCTAACGTAACTCAGTTATGCGTTGTTTGTGTTGGTGCTGGTGGAAAAAACGGCATTGGTAACTCTGGACAAGCTGGTGGCGGTGGTGCCCTAGCATGGAAAAATAGTATCTCAGTAACACCTGGTTCTACTGGTACAGTGACTGTTGGTGGACCTGGTAACCATAGTGGAAACAATGGTAACGCTGGTGGACTATCCAAGTTTAATTATGGTGGTGTTGATTATGCTGTCGCCAATGGCGGCGGTGGTGGAAATGGTGATGGCAGTAGTGGCGGTAATCCTGGATCTGGTGGCACCGTTGGAGGCAACTATGATGGTGGTGGATCTGGCGGTTCTGGCGGTCAAGACAGCAGTAACCACGGTGGTCCTGGCGGCGGTGCCGCAGGTGGATACAGTGGTGCTGGTGGTGCTGGTGCTTCTGCTCCTAATACTGGTGCATCCAATGGTTCTAGTGGTAGTGGAGGCGCTGGTGGTGGCGGCGGCAAAGGCGGTCAGTCCGAAATGGGTGGCGGCGGTGGCGGCGGCACAGGTATCTATGGCATAGGTTCCAACGGTACTGGCGGTCAAGGTCAAGCACAAAACAGCAACAATGGATCAGGCGGTAACGGCGGTTCTGGTGGTGGTAATGGTGGAGCAGGTCAAGGTCAAAATGGTGGAAACGGTGGTTTCCCTGGTGGCGGTCATGGTGGTTGTCAATCCAGCGGTTCTGGCAATGGACCTGCGGGTGGCGCTGTAAGAATCATCTGGGGTGTTAATAGAAGCTTCCCTAACAACGCAGCACAAGTATAAAGAGAGGATTTACAAATGTCTTGCCAAACATATAAAAAACTAGATGGTAGTAGTCCCACAGGTGGACTAATTAGTAAAAAGAATTTACAAGAAATTCTTCCAAGTGTAGATCTTGACGATTTATCTGCTATTGTTTCTGCTGGTTATGTCAAATATGACAACACCCCAATGCCAGACGAATCTTTTCTAAGTGGTAAATACAACAAAGAATTTGCTGCTGATGAAGACGTAGAATTAGAAACTGGTCATTGGTCAAATGCTTGGAAAACAGTAGACAGAACTATGTCTGCTGAAGAAGAAGCATCCGCTAAAGCCAGAGCATATACTGATTTAAGAGCAAGAAGAGATTATCTTCTGTCATTAACAGATTATTATGGCAACTCTGATGTAACAATGCCTGCTGCAATTAAAACATATCGTAAAGCATTAAGAGATTTACCAGCAAATACTCCAGATCCTTATGATGTAACGTGGCCAGAGCATCCAAATGGTGATTCTTGGAACACTTAATAAATAACAAGAGGGGTTGTTACCCCTCTTTTTTTATGCTAATATAGGTATCATTTAATTGTTTGATGCCACAAAGATTGAACTGTATGGAGATAACTAATGCTTTTCCTACGCCAGTGGGGAAATTTGAAATTGAAAATTCTAAACAATTAAATGAAGGGTTAGTTAAGTTTCTGTATGAGATTAGAGACAACGAACCATCATTACAAAGATCTATGTCTGGAGTAAATGGATACCATACTCCAGATGATTTGTTGCGTAGAGACAATCCTTTTATAAAAGAATTTCATAAAAAAATTAGTGAAGTAGTGTTAGAGTATGTTCCTCGTATTAGTGATACAGTCTTAGGGGAACATACAAGAATGACTTCATGGGCTATGATTTATGGTTCTGGATCATGTTCTAAGTATCACATGCATCCAGGCGCTGATTTATCTTCGGTTTATTATTGTAAAGTTCCTAAGATGTATCAAGATGAAGGTGTATTTGAATATCATGATCCAAGACCTGCATCTCTATTTGACAGGAATATGATGCCATCTCCTATGAGATATAGTCCTGTAGAAGGATTTGGTTTGATATTTCCTGGTTGGTTACCACACTCCACAACACCTCATTTTGGTAATGAAGATCGCATCTGTATAGCAACAAATGTGCATATAGATTATGGAACGTTCTTTAAATGAATAAATACCTCTAGGAAAATAGTAGGTATATGTTATGGCAGAACCTGCCAGTAGATCTCAACTTAAGGATTATTGCTTAAGAAAGTTGGGATTCCCTGTCTTGGAGATCAATGTAGATGATGATCAGATAGAGGACGCTATTGATGATGCACTCCAGTATTATCGTATGAGACATTACGATGGTACTGAACTTGCTTATATGAAGCATTTATTCACTGCTGCTGATGAGACAAAATTTGAAACACAAAACACAACAACCACTCTAGCTAGTGGTACTAAATGGGAAGTTAGGGATAGATACCTTGAGTTACCTGCGGACGTAGTTGGTGTTACTAAAGTATTTGGTCTTGCCAGTAATGCAGTTAGAAACAATTTATTTGGTATTGAATATCAGATCTTCTTAAACGATCTATATTCTGTAGGATCTCTTGATTTTCTTAACTATTATATGGTTAAGACTTGGATGGAGACTATGGATATGGTGTTGAACAATGGTGCTTTTGTTCAATTTAGATTTAATATGAGACAGGACAGACTTTACATTGATGTCGGCAAAGATATGTTAGACGAAGATGTACATGTTATTGTTGAATGTCATAGAGCATTAGATCCTGATACATATACTCAAGTCTATAGTGACATCTTTTTAAAGAAATATACTACTGCTCTTATTAAAAGACAGTGGGGTCAGAACCTAATTAAGTTTAATGGCATCCAACTTCCTGGTGGAGTTGCCATTAATGGTAGAGAAATTTTTGAAGATGCTCAAAAAGAAATTGCAGAGATAGAAGAGAAGTCATTCTCTACATACGAATTACCACCATTTGACATGATCGGATGAAAAAAGTATACTTTCCTCAACACGGTGGTGTTGCCACCGAACAAAATCTGGTACAAGACTTGGTTGACGAACAAATCAAGTTGTTTGGATCTGATGTGTTTTATATTCCTAGAGTTCATCTAAAGGATAAAACGCTAGGGGAAGTTATACAATCTGAATTCAATCAAAGTTATATGATTGAAATGTTCTTAGTGAACGTAGAAGGATTTGGAGCTGGTGCTGAGTTTGTTAGTAAGTTTGGTTTAAGAATAACTGATGAAATAACTTTTGTTGTTTCTCGTAGAAGATGGGAACAGTCTGCTAATCCAGCGTTAAATCTTGCTGTGGATGGTAGACCTAATGAGGGAGATTTAATTTACTTTCCACTAACAGAAGATCTTTACGAAGTCAAGTATGTTGAAAGAGAAAATCCTTTCTTCCAATTAGGAAAACAATATTTTTATCAACTAACTGCTGAACTCTATGAGCAGGGTGCAGATAAGTTTGATACTGGTATTGATGAGATTGATGATGTAGAAAGAGAGTTTAGTAATATTACTACGTTAAATCTTACTCCTACTACAAGAACACAAGCGACAGGAACATTATTAGTAGATTCTTCTGGTGCTATATCACAGGCAACAGTAACACTTGCAGGAACAGGATATAGTTCTCCTCCATCTGTGACCATTGGAAATGCTGGCAATGGTACTGGTGGTGTAATTACAACATCTATATTAGACGGTGGTGTTGTCACTCTCACTATTGAGAATGGTGGAACTGGATATGATTCTACTAATTTGAATCCACCAACTATAACTATTGCTGCTCCAGCAGAACCAGTACAATTTGTTAATGACGAACATGTTGTTATTGGTGGATTTGTTGAGCAAGGTTCTGGCAGAACATGGACATCTTCTAATAAGGTTATCACAGTAACTGGTACTGGTGGATTTGATCCTGTTTTTGCAACTACAACACAAAAGAAATACTTCTATTGGAAGTTTGAAGATAAGAGAATTTGTTACGTGTATCAATATAATGGAACTACAGCAACTACAACGCCTGGTTTCTTCTATTACGACAGTGCTAATGTGAGATATATTATAAATGCTTGGACAGAAACTACTACTAGTGGTGGACAAGCAACATTATATGATCTCATGAGTGCTACTATTGCTGAGGTTGCTGATTGGAATGGCGTAACATATACCCTTGAAGTTATGAACCGCACTGGCAACTTTATTGATGGTGATATGATCAGAGGCGTTGAATCTAATGCCATATATACATTAGGAACATTCTCAACTATTGACAACGCAAGCACTGAGTTTGATCAAAACCAAGCAATTGAGACTGGTGCTGACGATATTGTAGATTGGGGTGAAAGAAATCCCTTTGGTGAATTTGGTAATTATACAGGAAGCTTCTGATGTTAGGAACACAATTTTACAATCAGGCAGTTAGAAAAACTGTCATAGCATTTGGTACTCTTTTCAATAACATTGAATTGAAGAAAACTGTTGATGGACAAGTATTGGAAACAGAAAAAGTTCCTCTTGCTTATGGTCCTAAACAGAAATTTTTATATAGATTACAAGGTAACCCTTCTGATGGTAAGAAGGTAGCGATTACATTACCTAGAATTTATTTTGAAATGACTGGTATTGAGTATGATGCTGCAAGAAAAACACCTGCTACTCAAAAATACAAAACAGTTATTGAAGATAACGGTAAGGAAGTAAGGACTCAATACGTACCAGTTCCTTATAATGTTTCGTTTGAGGTTGGTATTATTGCTAAGTCCCAAGATGATGGTCTTCAAATTTTAGAACAGATTCTTCCTTTCTTCCAACCATCTTTTAGCATGAGTTTGAAATTCATACCAGATATGAATGAAGTTAGAGATGTTGCTGTTGTATTAAACAGCGTTGATTTTGATGATGACTGGGAGGATGATTTTACTACGAGACGTAGTATAACTTATTCATTACAATTTACTGCTAAAACATACATCTACGGTCCTTACAGCAAGGCAGATGTTATTCGCAAGTCTCGTATTATTGAAACCATTGGTGATCTCAATGTCAATAAGAGACATGTTGAACTATCTTACACACCAAAAGCAAAAACTGATATCAATCAGGACGGTCAAGTTACTGCTGCTGATGACGCATTAGTAACTGCCGATGATGATTTTGGATTTAACGAAGGGATGAGTTTCTTATGAGCAGTCTAGAAGATAACATGGAGGAAATTCTCAACATCAGTGCTGAACCTGTTGAGGAATCCAAACCATCTAAACCAGTTCCACCCAAGGTGGATGAAGAGGATCGTGAAAAAGATTATAGATATACCCGTGGTGAATTATATTCCCTTATAGATCAGGGTCAGGAGGCGGTCAGAGGTGCCTTAGAGGTTGCTCAGGAGTCAGGGCATCCAAGAGCATATGAAGTCGCTGTAGCGGCAATGAAGCACGTCGCAGACATGACTGAGA
>CEVG01012935.1_pt1 | contig 28223 bp, 12 predicted proteins | sample 356511 | NCBI WGS metagenome assembly CEVG01 (sample SAMEA2623426, study PRJEB7988) | marine metagenome | biome: marine biome (ENVO:00000447); feature: surface water layer (ENVO:00002042); material: "saline water (ENVO:00002010), including plankton (ENVO:xxxxxxxx)" | depth 5 m | reverse complement strand
CATCTCTTACACTAACACCAAATTTAGTTAAAATATCTCCTGCACCACTGTATCCATCAAAGTTGTTGAGATACGCTTCAATTACATAGTTATCATCAAACTTTGATGCTTGTACCTCTTCTATAATTGTCTTTCTATTGACAAATTTTCTTGGTATGTAAGTTACATCAATACCATTGAATCTAAGGTGCTCATTAACAATATCCTGAACAAGTCTCTGTTCAGACTGTGTGCCGCCAAGAAAGAAAGGATTAAGAGCCATTATCCAATAAAGTCGAGAGGTGGTAATTCATACTCAGACATCATTCTTCCTTTAATGTCTGCTAACTCAGATTCTGCTTGTTGGAGAATTTCTCCACCATTCAATTCAATTCCACCAGGAAGTTTGACACCCTTGAACTTACTTAAGTTTCTACCCCACTGTCTCTTGATTAATGCAGTCAGATATTGTTTCATCCAACTATCATTGTAAATCTGAGTAAATGATGCAGGATCTAATGCTCTATAGCATTCAATAATAATAAATTCATCTTTAGGTTGGGATCCCCAATCAATATCGAGATATAATCTATCTTGTCTCTTATTAAATCTGATCTGCTTATCAGTTGTAAGTAAGAAATCAATATCCTCAAGATAACTCTTAGTCATTGCATATTGAAGAAGTTCAACTGAATTGAAATAATAAAGATCATTCAAAAACAGTTGATATTTGATACTAAACATTCCACCAGAGATGGAACTGGAATCAAATTTAAAAATCTTTTCAATACCGATTACTGAATCGGGAACCTGAATATAGTTTTCTGTTTCGTAAAAATTATACGTTCTACCTGAAGTATCGGTAGCAGTGGTGGTAACAATTCCTACACCCCCTGTACCTTTACCTTTACCTCTATTTACATCATCTTCAGTAATCTTATACTTAAGATACATCTTTTCAACACCGTCAAAATGACGCTCATTGAAATATTGGATGGCATCATCAACTAGGTCATCAATTTGGTCATCATCCACATTGATTTCCAATACGGGAGCACCAAGTTGACGCAAGCAATAATCGATTAATCCTTGCCTAGTTGATGGTTTTGCCATATTACTCCGATGTTTCTAATTGTGCTCTCAAATCAGCATTTTCAGCAATCAATGCTTCGATCTTTTCTTTATAATCTTGATTCAAAGTTGCCAATTTAGCTTCAAGTAGCACATTTTGATTGGATGCTGCTGCTAGTTTAGAATTATAAAGTTTGATGAGAACATTTACATCCACTTCACCTTGTTGTTCCATTAGTTGCCTCAGAATGTACCCCCATCGAGAGTTGTAGTCCAGTGGGGTTTATTAGTATATATCACGCTTGGTGTAGCATTAACTGCAGAATTCAAGTTCTGGATAGATCCGTTATTGCCCTCTTTTCTAAGGTTTCCAGTTGCATTGAAAGTACCTTCAACACCGACAAGAGCAATTGCAGTTCCACCAGTTACAGCAGATTCAACAACACCATATGCACCAGAGCCATCTTGCTTCACGACATCACCTTCTGCAAGAGTGACAGAGTTAGCAACTTGAAGAGTTACCTTTGTCAATGCAGTTAAGATCTGCTTTGATGTTTTAATTGATGTGGAAACAGCATTAGTTGAACGCTGCAGACCAGTGTCATCAAAGTAAACGACACCACCAAGATTATAGTCGCCTGCCTGATAGTAGATACCCTTGATATCAAGGAAACCTTTGGTTCCTGTGACTACGCTATTAGAAATAGTTGCGTCAGGAACGTAAGTCCATCTTCTGCTATCGTCAGCGTGAGTTCCATGATTATCTGCATCAGCAGTAGAATCTGCAATAGAACTATCATCAAAACCGAAGAATCCAGTTACCTGATTAGCAGTTCCAGTTGCAGTATTATATGCAAATGACAGACCTCTATCAGTGTTGGTATCAGTTGCGTGAGTGATAGTCAACTCAGTAGTTGTACTAATACCAGCAGTAGTTGCATCCTGCAGAGTAATAATTTTATTGGTAGCGTCAATACCAGTAACTGTGTTGATACCACTAGCACTCAGACCAGCATTTCCACTTACAACATCATCAACTGCAATAGCAACAATAGAGTCGAGTCTTACAGTGCTGACACCAGAAACGACATCAGTCATTACTGTTCTTACGCTGGTTACATCACCAACGTGAAGAATAGGATCATTTACTGTTGCTGAAGTTGAGTTTACTGTTGTGGTTGTACCATCAACTTGAAGATCACCTTTAATAACTACCGTTCCTTCATTACTCAATCCATCGGGATATGGATCAAGATATAAAGTATTGCTAGTTTTGGTTGAAATTACATTATCTTGAAATCTCAGTTCATCAATCTCAATATTTCCACCAACACTGAGATTCTTCTCAATACCAACACCACCCTCAACAATAAGAGCACCGGTGTCTTTATTGGAAGATTCTGTTGGAATATTAATTCTTACGTCAGCACCAGTAATCGTTAACTGATTGGTACCGTCCTCATCATACTCAATATGTGAGTCGTTATCGCTACCAAAGTTAAGGAAAGTGTCATCAGGAATTCTTACACTACCAATTCCTGCTGGGTCTAAATTGATATCACCATCAGTATTAGTTGAACTGATTGTGTTACCATCGATTCTTAAATTATCGACGTTCCATTCGTCAACTTTAAGTGATTCTGCACCACCTAAAGCGGAGTTGGTTGCAGGTGCCATTACGGCAACAACACCTCTATCTTGGTTTCTAGTGTTGTTACCTGCCAGTCCAGCAACAGCACCTGGAGAATGCTCCATCATTGAGGTATAATAATAACCACCAACGGGGTTAGCATTAGTACCATCATCTCCGAGGAAAACTCTATCCTTGTATTGGTTGGTGCCACCAAAACTACCAATACCAGTTACGTATCCAAGTTCACCCCATTGTAAAGTCGATGGTTTAGCTGTACCTGAGGATCTTTTGATCCTAATAATACTTGCCATTTAGAAGTTTCCCCCGTTGATGTCTAAATTCTGTGTCGCTCCTGGTGTCAATTCTAAAGTGGCATCCCACTTTCTAGTAGCAGAATTATATACAAGAACCATGCCATTTTGTAAGTTGGTGGCATTTACATCACTTAGTTCGGCTAAAGACAGACCTTGGGCACCTGCAAGTGAAGATATAACTTTTACTGCTGGTTGTTGACCTACTCTGACTTTTATCTCAGCCATTAATATATTTTATCAGGATCTAGGAATTATTTATATTCCTTCAAGTCCCAATCTTGAAACTACTTCCTGTTGCTTCAAATAAAGTTTTGCGTAAGATTTTGCAATGTCTTTCAGGATATCTCTATCATCACAAGAGTCTATTTCTTTAGCAAGTTTTGTGTATTCAAAACTTTTTGAAAGATTTTCAAGTGTAATTTGATCAGGATCCATTTGTTAGTTGCCTCAAAAGTAGTTTGATTTCTTCAATATCACTCTTTATTGTATCAAGTTCTTGCTTTTCACGCATTTTCTGTTCCTTCATCCGCATATAATTTTTATATCCAGATTTGTCGGTGTTAACGATAGCCCCCGTTTCACGGTCCCTGAAAAGATTGGAATAACCCTTTACAGGGATTAGATCTTCATTATTTTCTGCCATTTTATGCAAGTGCAATAATTCTAATGTCCTTGAATTTCACTGGAGTTGATTCATTCCTAGAAGAACTTACAACCTTGATAGCGAATGCTTCAAATTGTTCCAGATTATCTGCTGTAAATCTATACTCACTAAATGATGAGATAGTGTCAGGGGTAACAAATGCATCAGGTCTTCCATCATTTGAACCTAAAGTGATAACCTCATCACCATATCCATCACCATCAGTATCCTTAAGATTATTATATCCTGGGAATGGAACAAATGATTGTGGAATTTCACTAGAATCTGCCTTAAAGAGTTTGTAGAATACTCTAAAATCAGCATCCTCTTGTCTGTTGGCAGCAATAAACACTTTGAGAGATGTTGCTGGTTGCTCAAGAGAAATTCCTTCAGTTACAAATACAGATGCATGAGGATCCCCATCAATTGCATTTGATCTTCCATCAGAAACATAGTTATCAATAGGTGCATTTGTTTTATTTCTACCAAGAATAAAAGTAGAATTCTGAATATCCATCATTGGTGATAGATTTTCATCTTCAGTGGTGAAGTTCACTCTCATAGTGAGTGACTTATTCAATGGTAAAGTGGTCAATCTTGCAGTCTCATTGATTTCAGAAGCAACCAATCTTGGTGTGTTTAACTGAAGAACTCTATTGAGAGCAATTGGTTCATAACCTTGATCGATAAATGAAGTCTCAGTGCCACCACCACTTGTTCCAGATACAGTTCTAATTAATGCTTGTACAGCAGTTCCTTTACCTGGAGTGATAACATTAAACAGAGGTTCAATAGAACTAAACTGATGATTTTGAGAAATACCGACAGTATTTCCACCTAGACCCTTGCGTGAATTAAAGTTTAGGAATCCTTCATCAGAATCTCTAGCAATTGGAGTTGGAAGAGTTCTATCAAATTCTAAGAAGTAATTGTCAAGATTTGAATTTTCACTTCTATAGAATGTTGATGGAAGATCGTGTGATCTATTAAGTCTCATAAGAGAAACACCAGCAACTTCATAAGGTTGAATTTCAGTATCCCTAGCATGTGAAACAGAGACTGATCCATTCAATCCTCTAGAACCAATTGTAAGTGTACCAGCACCATTAGAACCCTGTACAATATTAGTGTATAATACAACTTCATTCTGTATTAGTGCATACCCACGAGAAGTAGTCAGACCTTCATAGGTTGCAAATACACTGGTATTGGCAACGGAAACTGAAGTATCATTAATACCAAATTCTGCAGTTAATTGAACTCTTTCTCTATCTGGTTTAATATCAACAATTTCAACTTTGTTATTTCCGCCATGATGTGCATGGTTATATTGCTTAATTCTCATGACATTGCCAGAGAACATATCGTCAACTAAAGAAGAGTTTCCATTAACAGTTGATGTTGCTGAGGTTCTAGAAGTTTCATCGTCAGGATCAGTATAATACTGAATTGTTTCAGTATTCGTGAAGTTTTCACCTTGAACATTTGTCAGATAAAGTGCATTTGTTGCACCAATAGTCTGAACAGAAACTTGACCACCAACACCAGATGCTACATTAGCGGTAGTAATTCCAAGAATGTCTCCTGGAACATAACCCTCACCAGCAGTAGTAACACTTAATGTACTAATTACAGATCCAGCAAATGTAACTGTTGCCTGTGCTCCACTTCCGTTTCCACTAATGTTATATAATGGAACATTGGCAAATACACCATTTGAATAACCTGCGCCCACTTGACTTATTGATTTGGTGACAATTGGTCCACCAAGATTTTCTACGAAACCAGTGATGCTTGGACTTGTTCCTTCACCAACTTTAACACCAGGTACAACTGCAGCATCAAGTGCTCCAGCGATGGGAACTTTGAGTCTTCTTGGTAATACTTCAATAGGATTGTTCTGAAGTCTAGCAACATTAGTTCCACCTGAAGTAACAGGAGTATTGTAGAAAGTCAATGTTCCTGAGTTAACAAACTTCGCCTTATAGAGTTTGAATGTTAAATCCTGATATTGGTTTGGAGTCCAGATTGTACCATTTTGAGACTTGAACAGTGCTCCACCAATATACTGCTTAGTGACAATAACATTCTGTACATTGGGAAGATTTGCAGTTTTGACTGTCTTTTCACCCATCAGTGCAGTCCACATTTCATATCCATCAGATGATGGACACAGAATTACGATTGCATATTCAATTCCTGGTTCCAGATACACTGGAGATGAGAATTTAACATTAGTTGCTACACTAGCATCATCAGATACGTTAATCTGATCTGGATTGAGTGCTACTTGGCAGTAGTCCTGAACCAAGAACTGTGTTGGGGTTCCTAATTCAACTGTTCTAAGTTCTACAAAGATCTTGGCATTAGGATCTTTAGATGCAAAGAAAAGGTCGAATGATGTCAACATTGCACCCTTAGAATCAACAGTGAATGTCTGTGCTAAAGGATCTCTATGAACTGCTTTTGTAACAGTTGTTGGTTTTGGTTTTGGTCTGGGTGGATTTCTAACAGCAACACGCTTGGTTATCTGTGTTCTGATAGTACCAGAACCACTATAAGTTCCAAATGCTTCTGATTGGAACGCGTTCGATCCAGGAGTTGGAGTGACACCAGGTGGGAGAGCAGTTAATTTAACGGTCTTGGTACCGCTAGTTACCTTAGTTGGTGGTTGTGGTGTGGTGTTGGGATCTCTAAAGAAGAATGCTGCAATAATATCACCCCAGTTATCTGAAATTAATTCAGATCTTTCGACAGTTGCAACAGCACCACTTGTTCTTCCTACAATTCTTGCACCTCTTGTGAGATATCCATAATATTTTTCTTGATTAGCAAGTGCTCTAACATCAATATTCAACAATTTAGATGTTGCTGAATATGAGGTTGATGGGGCTGGCGCATCTTTATCATAAGGATCTACAGTATATGCTTCAACATATTCTGATGGAGATCCAAGTCCTGCTGTAATATCTGGTCGTGTAGAGTCGCCAAACTTATGATTTGGTCTCTGAATTCTCATGTGACCAATCTTTTTGTTTCCACTGAAAACATCAACATCTTCAAATACAGTGAATGTTCCGGAAGACATTGCAATCTTGACAACCTTTGGAGCAGTGTCAATTTGCTGACTATCTAAGAAGTGATAGTGCTTAGTGAAAGGTCTCAATCCATCTGCTTTAAAGTATACGTTTCTAGAACGCATAAATGGATCTACACTACTTGAGATTTTTAAACTTTCAACATAATCAAATTCTCTAGAAGGACCTACAAGTTTTGGTTGGTATGTTGTTGTGGTAGTTGTAGTAGTTGTACGGGTAGTAACTTTTCTTCTTTCACCTCTACCAGCTCTTCTTACATACTTAGTTCCTTTAACTACATTAACATCTACATTAACTGTAGCTTTTTGAACCCAATTAGCACCAGTAGTTTCAGTTCTTTGATCATCAATATAAATGGTTCTAGTCCAATTATCAGCTGCTGGATCCAACGTCACACCACCAACATATACAATAACGTTGAATGGATTTACATTTTCAACAGTTGTTGCATGTGGTTGCTCTAACCAATCAACTTCATCATATTTTAGAGTGAGAATATCACCAGTTTTTTGAATGTTTGGATCTAAAAGTCTTAAATTCTGAGTAACATCTGCAGTTGTTCTATCAATCGAGGGGTCTAGAGCAAGTTCTGCTGGTAGAGACCAGAAATCAACTGGTGAAACTGCAAAATTATTTGTTTTATCAATGTCAACAGTAGTATACTTCGGTTCAAATAAAGATTTATCTGTAAAGTTGGATACAATAAATCCAGACTTGAATCTATTAAGACCATTAGCATCTGTTGCATCAAAACTCTGAGCACTCAATTCTAACAATGACAGACTTGTTGCTTCTTCCAGATTTTCAATTCTATCTTCAAGATTTGCAATGTCACGCATTGTAAATCTTCTATTATCTCTTAATGCAATTTTAGGACCTGTTTTCGTATTATAAACATAAGGAGGATAATTAATCTGTGCAATTTCCATTGCATCATCAGCAAGAACTGGTGCTTGAGCACCATCTCCAGGTTCACCCTTAATGACTTCTACCTCACCTAATCTGTTTAAAGTTACTAAGTCAACTCTAGGTAAGTAGTGACTATATCCAACGAGAGAAGTTTCATCTGGTTTTACAACATATCTGTATGTTGAATCATAATCTCTGCTACTAAATGCAAATGGTGATCCGTTAGTTGTATCTGGATCAAAATCCTGAACTCTTGGTCTAAAGTCTAAACTATCACTAGCACGTTCTCCAGTTGGGAACTTGGGAATATCACTCTTATATCTTTCTTGAGTATATGAATTTACTGTGTAGATATCTCCAGAACCTCCAGCTGCAGTTTCATATCCATCAAAGATTACTAATAATCGTCTTGCTGGAGCAGCATTACCTGCAACTCTAACAATTCTTGAATAATCAAGATATTGATTTCTTTGACCTTTATCCAGATAGTAATTAGACGTTCTGTCAACATAACTACCAAGTCTTATTTCTTGAACTGCAGCATTAATCGAAGAATCTTTAAAATCTACAAATTCATCGACTTCAAAAGTATTTTCATTTAATGGTACATAATCAATAGTTGTTGCTGTTCTATTAACAACCTGTCCAATTGCTCTACTATTCTTTCCTACAATTTTTTCACCAACAATGGCATTGACATCAAGTGACAATCCAGTGGAAAAAGTCAATCTATCTAATACTGGTGCAGTATTATTTGTAGATTCGTATACGGCACGAACTTTTACAACATCAGCAGTATTCAATGAAATTTCTTTATCTTCAACCCTTAGACCATAATATGGACTTGTAGAAAGACCAGTCGCTGTAGAAATTCCTGCAGTTCTTCTAATAAGTAACTGCTTACTCCTTACAAAGTCTTTGATCTTATTTGTAACTTGCTGTTTCTTCAGAGTTACACTGACAGTAACATTATTACTCTGATTTGGAGTTAAGTTATTCAATGTAATTGAATTACCGTTGTTACCCAGAACAAATTGATCTGAAGTAAGTTGCTCAATAGTACCATCAGCATAAAATACACCATATCTTTCCGCATCAAATGTTTCAAAGAAAGCACTAGTGATTCCTGCTGAAGTATCTAAAGCATCAGTAGAAGTAATAGTTAGTGTGCCTACAGCATCTGTGCTTTGACCAGTAATTTGCTTACTAATAGTAAGATTTGAACTTGCAAGATCTACTGAAGCAATATTTGCTCTAGGCAAATCTGCATATAATCCAGAATTAAGAGAATTTTTAATCTTGGGAACCATCAAGGAGAATTGTGAGTCTCCATTGGTAACATTGTTGCTATAAATTCCGTTAACAGATGATGGTGATCCAGAAGATAAAGTGATAGAAGTTCCATTTGCAGCAATACCTGTAATGATATTGAAGTTTGGATCAGCAGTTCCAGTTTGATATTTGATAATTGCTTCAGTCTTAATACCAGTAACAGCATTGAAGAACTTGCCAGAAACTGCGCCAGTATTTCCTCCAGATATTGTCAGTTTATCTAGTGCAGAGAAATTAGGGAGAATTTTTTCATGAAGTACAGTGTCTGCAATAAAATCACTTCCTAAATCAGTATTCAGTGCATCAGAATTTTGATAAACTGATTTAATATCCTCAACAGTATACTGATTTACTGCTATTAAACTTGTCTGGAATCTTTCATTCTCATTGATGATTATTTTTTCACCAACTAAGAAAGTTCCAGAAGTTTGAACAAGATTATATCCACCAACGTTATTTACAGTTTCATGGATATATCCTGTAGCACCACTAGAAACACCTCTTACATAAGATGTAAGTGGAACGTCTGCTGCAGGGAATGCATTTGCAAGATAGATTGTGGTGAAAGTCTGTATATCATACAGATATAGATCCCATTGAGTTGTAGCACCTGTATATGGTGCATCAGAAACTCCATACCAATAAACTCTTGCTTCACCAATTTTCTTGGCACTATTACCAATTGATGCAGTATTGCTAGAATTTCTTACTCTATTATAAAGTTCAATTGTATTATCATTATTACCAGAAATTGGTGCTCCAATATTAATGTAAGGAGTTCCTCGTACATTGTGAACTTTTAGAAGTCCTCCCATTGCAAATGGGATTAATGCACTGTTAACTTTCTTTGTTGTTCTTGGTTTTTCTACATCAACAACTACAGAAGAATCTAGATCAATATCATATCCTCTAACGTATGCTGTCCCTGCAGACAGTCTAATCGACATTAAATCCTCTGTAGGGACATTTCCTTGCTCAGTCAGTTCATCGGATCTGTAAAGTCCACCATTTCCAGTTTCATCATTTAAAGTTTCGGCAATATCGACTTTAAATGCATCTACCGCATAACTACCAGACTCATCAAACGTTCTCTTAGCAAAGTAATCCTTAATTACACTATAAGTTGAACTATCTTGAATGCTTTTAATTTCACCCTTATCAATTCTTACCAACTCTACAAAGTTAACATCTTCGTAGTCTTGAAGTTGCTTTTTAGTTAACTTGACTGTAATTTTTAATCTATCAGCACCAGGTGCTGCATAGTTAGTAAATCCCTTAGCATTATCATTAAGAGATCCATCTTCATCAGCAGTAACTACTTGCTCAAGAATATCAAATCCGACACGATATGATACATCTGTAGTATATGGATCAAGAACAATAGATGATGTGGGAACATCTATAAAAGTTCCTCTAATGAAATATACGCCTTTTGCTACACCAACAGAATATCCAATGCTAGTCGCACCTGTTGATGTAAGAGTAATTACACTATCGCCACTATTTAAAGTTGTATTTCCATAGGTTACATTTTCTTGAAGAAGTAATATTTCACCATCTTGAAATTCTACAGTTTCGTTGTCACTACCACCGTCACGATATTTTACAAATAATGTAATATCACTTACACCCTCTGCTGGAGGTAATAGATATCCCTTAATTCTTCCAACAACATCGGAAGATTGACCAGAAACAAGAGCACCCCTGCCATTATTAGCAGAAACGAGTGAATCTAGATAAACGGTTATATCTATACCTAGATGATTATTTAAAACTTTAACTGTTGTAAAATTATTATCACAAGTGATTCCGCCAGGAATCACCATAGAACCTTCTTTAAAGATGTGACTACCAAAGGATTCTATCTGGTTTTGTAAAATCGATTGAAGACCCGTCAGTTCTCGCGCTTGAACTGGATATCCAGGTTTAAAAAGAACTCTGTAAAAATTATCATCCTTATTAAAGTCGTCGTAATAAGGACTTACGTTTAAATTAGTCTTCTGTGGCATGGTTTAGAATTCCAGTATAATTTTGATGTCTTCTTTTTGGCGCGAGTTTCTAGAAATAGAAGGTCTATTGTCCAGATAAATTAAATCCCCTGACCCTTTATTTATTTCAGGAGACGCCAACCCTGCTGTGAAATTAACACCAAGGTTAATTAACTTTTGACCAGATGGATTTGTTGTGATTCCAGAAAATCCTGTATCAATAGATCCACTGAATCCAGAAGTTTGTCCTGAAATTTGATTTGCTGATGATTCAAATGGATATGCTCTACCATTAGTAGAAATTCCAACATAATCTTGCTGATCAAAAGTAGTTGCGTTAAAATACAGAGATCGATCTTGGAAATATTTTAGAACCTTGGTCTCAGTATCGTATGATGCAACATATCCAAACGCAATACCAACTCCATTTGCTACACCTTGTTGAATCTTTTCTCCCACAACTGGATTTCCAGTTACTGAAGAGAATTTCAGTGAATTCAATCCACTAAAAGTATTTTCTGTGTATACTTGTGCGGTTCCAACACTAGTTGGATTTTTTACAATAGAAACCTGAGCAAATGTTGTATCTACTGGAAAATCTTTAGTGGAATCATCAAATCTTGCATAAACGAGAACTTTATCAGTTCCTAATTCACTGTAGATATCATATCCATGACCTCTAGATGGTGGAATTATTGGAACTAACTTTGCGCTTGTTCCAGTTGTAAATGAATTTAATGGACCCAAATCAACTAAAGCATAACTATATCCACTACCACCAGAGGTAACAGTAGTTTTTGTAATTTTTCCACCAACAACATCAACCCTTACTCTTCCACCAGTTCCATCGCCAATAATATCTAACTCTTGTCCTAATCCATTTGAGTAATTAGATCCACCTTTTTCAATAAATACGGTCTTAATTTGATTTGAATTTACAGAAGAGTCTGCAGATTCTCTAACAGCTCTAATTTGTGGATCTGTACTTGTTGCCCAATCATTGGGAACAGTTATATATTCTGTGGAGTCAAATTTGATAATGTCACTTGGTGAAATTGTAAACAGATACTTCCAAATATATCCATCACCACTATCACCAGCTCTTGAAGGTTCTAGATCAGTAAATGTTGGTTCATCTTGAGAAACATTGCCCTTAGGTGTATCTCCATCAGACCCATTCTCAATACAGATGTAAACTCTAAAATCAGAGTTCATTACATAGTAATTTGCATCATATAATCTAGATGCATTTGTCAGTGGAGATGGATTTTGAATGCTGTAGTCATCCCGATACATTTCATATCTTGTCCCTGCAACCCAATCAATTCTTCTAATAATTCTTCGAATATTAGCAGAAGAAACTTTCTTACCATAAAGAGAGACATCGCCCGAATGAGCATTAGAAGAAATGCTATCCAATGGAGATGGGGGTGATGTATTCCAAGTTGTAGTTCTACCAAATCCAACGGCAGTAGGATTTGCAAGATTTACAGTTATATAATATGAATTGGATGTATTATCAACTGAATCTACAAAATTACTGGCATTCAGAATTCTAAATTTATCAGTAACAAGTGCTGGCATTGTTATCTTTTTTTATGTATTTATATGGTAGAGCGGGCACTAATAGATCCATTATTCTTCAATCCATATCCCCTTCTCTGAATTGTAGGGAATGTACTTAATTCAGCATCAACAGTTAACCCTGTTGCTCCAAATGAAACTGGTTGACTGCGATTATCATAATTAAATAATCTTCCCCAAGAAAGGGTTCCTAGAGAAGTTGTTAAACCAACATTAAGTGGATTATAGAACCCTGTAGTTGCTAATCCTACTACTGCACTATTTGTATGAATATTACAAGTAATTTCAGCTATTGGTCCTTGATTAGTCTTGGAATGGACAATATAAACATTATCAAGGAATGTTGTTCCAATTCCAACAGTTGATCCATCTCCACTATCAACGGATGTTACTCCAGTACCAACTTTAGTATTACTGATTAAAATTGGATAACCAACTGCAAGATCATTAGCATCACTAGCAAGTGCATTAAAGTTAATTTTTAATGCAAGTCCATGACCGCCAGTTCCAGTAGTTGTACTTATTCCAGTGATAATTCCAGCAAATCCTTCTACATTTGAAATATTATCAATTTCTTCAGTTGATGCCTCTGGAATAACTGTAATTAGTTGTGGTGGATTTGTATTTGTATATCCAAGACCAATATTAGTAATTGAAACACTGGAGACAGATCCATTTGTTAAGGTTGCTTCACCTGCAGCAACAGTTCCGATACCAGTACCGATAGTCACTGGAGCACTAAACTTAATTGGAATAGTTCCAGTTGCAGAGTATCCAGAACCAACATTTGTAACTGTAATAGCAGTAATAGTTCCAGAGGTACCAACAGTTGCTGTAAATGCTGCAGAAACTGGATCATTACTGTCTACAACTAAAGCATCAACATTATTAATCAGAACTCCATAATTATCTTCTTCATAGTTAAAGAATTGTGCATCATCAACAAATATATTGGTAGCAGAATCATCAATAGAACCAATAACCTTTGCTGTCGGATAGATATTTGGTTCATAGACAGGTCTTGTCTTATAAACAACATCACCCTTAATATACATATCAACCTTTTGCTTAGTCCAATCTAATGGTTTGAAGTTGGTTTCATCAATACCAATATCAACATAATTATCAGTTTCAATTATATCGGATCCTAAGATATCAAACAATGTCCTATTTCGTGTCTGTGATAATGTTGATGGGAACAGAGGATTTTTTCTAACTAGGAGTTTATCTCCTACTTTAACAGTTTCTTGGACATCAATAACACTAATATCAACTCCATCTTGACCTTTATAGAAGAAAATGTCTACATCGTCAGATTCTTTGGGTGCTTCAGAGAAGAGGAAAGACGTTCCTCCAGTAAATGTAAATGCCTTCTTAGGTTCCTGTAGAACACCATTTACAAATATAATCAGAAGTGCATCCAAATCAATAGCACCAGAAAGTGGATCATCTGGATCAATTTCAAAACTTAGCAGTTCACCTTGATAGAACAGTGGGAATCTTTTCTTCTTACCATCTTGTAGATTTTTAGTATTATCAATATAATCCATTTCACCAAATGACCAAGATGAAAACTTGTCATTGAAGATTTCAACAACTTCAAGTTTAAATTCTTCAATTGGTTCACTAAGATGTGCTGCTGTTACAAGACCAACTACTTTAAATACATCTCCAACTTGGAAAGAATAACCAGGTCGCGTAATCTTGAACGAATCAACTTCAAATAATGTGGATCCAATACCAACATTGGTACTTGCTGCACCAATCGTAACATTCATAAGTAAGTTACTTCCAGTATCAGTGGTTGTACCAATACCAAGTCTAGAAACACCTTCAATAGAAAGATTCTCATATACTGGTTCTGGAATAATAATTCTTGGATTTACGTATCCAGTGCCTCCCTGATCAACACTAAATGCAAGAGTTCCACCTGCACCAACTGTTACTGAAACTGCAGCACCTTGTCCTGCACCACCAGCTGGTCCAACATTGACTGTGATAGTATTGGTAGTTACTGATGTAATAGCAGTTTGAATACCTGCAACAGGATCAGTTGCTCTTGGATATGATTGTTCAGTTAAGAAATCATCCTCAGAGCAGGTGAATACTAAAGATTCGGTATCAATAGCAACTGTGTTTGCAGTAGTCAGTGAGTGACCTGGAATTGTAAGTATCAGTTGACCTGTATGCGAAGTAAATGATGCTGCAGTTGGTGTGTATGTATTTGATGCATCATCGGTAATTGAATCTGCTGCAGATCTAACAAATCTATGTTCAAATGCAAGATCAGTAACACCAATAGATACAGGTCCTCTATATCCAGATCCAGTATTTAAAGTAAAGTATTGGAAAATACTACCAAATCCAACATAATTATGTGCGATTGTGCTAGGACCAACCTGAACTTCCAATTCTCTATTGGAAAGAATATTTACAATATCAAATGAGCGATCGTGATCTGGGAAGATTGTTGTGGTGACTCCAGCATGTGCTTGAGCACAAGTAAAGTGAAGACCAACTAATTGAACTCTATCACCACCCTTCAGATAGTGATTGGTGCTTGTTTCAATTTTAATAACACCTGTTGTCTTATTATAATCTGCAGTTTCAATACCAACAGGATTTTGATAAGTACTAACACCAATTACATCGGTTATAACTCCACCAGTAAGTTCTGCCTTTACTTCTGCTCCATGAAGTGGTGCATATCCAAGACCAGGAGTAGAACCTAAGGAAACAATTAGACCACCTCTTGGAAGTTGATTTTGATTTACATCGAAATCAGATTGAATCTTTGTGCCATCTGATGAAGAAATACCAGTGAACTGAATTGTGGATATTCCTGCGATATTATCATTGACAAATTGGTAATTATTACCTTCATTATTAATAGTTGTTGGTGTTTGGAATACACCATTTATCAATACAAGACCATTACCAATATCAACACCAGAAGTATTCAAACCAGATGCTGACATTGTATATGTTCTTCCAACACCAGTAAATTGGTCAGAAATATCATCAAATACGATATTGGTATCGTAATTTGATCTTAAGAAAGTTCTACCTGAGTATTGTGTCTTAGCATAAGGAATGTTAGTTGCATTTCTCCTTGCTCTTGTATTGCCTCTTGGTGCCTCAGCAAAGTAAACTTTATTTTCAACAATGTTGATAGATCCTCTATAAATCTGAACATTTGCACCGTCAGTGTGTGATGCTGCAGTGCTTCCAAATGTTCCCCTAATAACAGAAACTGTTGGGAATGTTGCCGCACTTCCTGCTACAATAACACCATTAATAGGTCCAAGAAGTTGTCCACCAACGTTAGTGCTTACACCAACTTCAACAACCTTCATGTATTCATCATCAATTTTAAGAATATCTCTGGGTTGAACTGAAGAAATACCAGTAATATTAAATGTTGCAATACCTGCAGAAATTGATCCACTATTGTATGCAAGTGAATGATTGATAGGTGTAAAGGTTAATGGTTGCTGTACAATACCATTAAGAGAAATAACAGTCTTGGATAACTTATTAGTCATCTCAAGTTTATGTGCATTTCCTGCACCAGTATCTGTGAATGTAACTCCAATTCCAATATTGGCATAATCTCTTCTTGTAGATAACTTAAATGTATCTGGTGTGAGAGCAATTGGAAATACAGTTTCTGGAAGTCTATCAGTCAAGACACCTACACTATTCAGAGTCTGTCCAATACCAACGGCACTAGCAGCAACACCAACAAATGTAGAATCTGGTTTATAAATCAATTCTTCACCAGTATTAAGGAAGTGATCCTGAATAGTGAATACACCAGTTGAAAGATCTAGTTGTGTAGATTGTGCTGGATTGAATACCTTAGTGTAAATAACATTTCCATCATGCTTCAATGTAAAGTTATCTTTATTTCCTCTATCACCATTGATACCATCATACGCAGTTAAGAAGATTTCTTCATTTGCAGATCCATATTGCAATTCATCTGGTTCGTTATCAAAATCACTAAAGGTGTTTACTACTTCATTAAAAGATTGAAGTTCAACATCATATCCTGCATCTGGAATAAAGTTAACGTAGAAATTACTTCCTCCACTATATTCTCCAACAAATGTTCCAATTCCAATAGTTGTATTAACAGCGGAGAATGGTCCATCAGTAACTGTAACTTCTTCTTCTTGTATATTGAATAGTGCTGCAACCTGATGCATTACTATTGTACTTCCTGCAGATACTCTTACAAGAGAAGATACTGATGTATCTCTAATAGTGCTAAAAGTTCCAACTCTAATAGGACCAGTTCCATGTGCATAAGTTGATTCTTTTCTTGCAGAGAATTCTTCTCCAGAAGACTGTCCAGCAACTAAGAAACTATATGTTCCGATGCCTACAGAGGTTGTACCAAATCCGACAATATTGGATCTAGCAGTGATTGTGTATTCATCATCTGTATTGATTACATTCAGATTGACTAATCCATTTTCTAACTTCGCAGTTAAAATTCCTACAGTAGAAGCACTATATGCTAATGTTTGAGTATCAAAATAATACTCACTAAGATACAAGTCTGTTCCATCATAATTTAACATTGCCTCAATATATTCAGTCTCTGCTAAAACTGAATTTGTAATTTCTACACTAGCAAATAATGAGTTGAATTCTCCTTCAGGGAACTTGACAAGATTTCCAATACTTGTGGCGGTGCCGACAGTACCAATACCATTAACATTAGATCCTGTAATACTTACTTGTCCTACAGATTGTGTACCAATTCCACTTGTGGATGTAAGATAAGTTTTCTTGATAACTTTAATATCATGATCTTTATTAAATGGATCTTCTGGGGTGAAAACTAAGGTTTTTCTTGAGAAATTATCAATTTCTGCAGTAAATGTTCCCAACTTGTTAGGATTCTGTAGATTTGATAGAGTAAATTTTTCAAATAAGAAGATATTTGTATTGGTAGATTGAACTACCAATTCAGAAAGTTGAGACTCTGACGTATCTGGATCAATAATTTGAATAGTATATCTTACGTTAGTGTCGATTAGAGAGATGTCATCAACTTCAAGGAACAAATCTTGGTTATCTTTATTAGAGAACTTGTCACTAATATCGTCATGAATAAGAACTCTATTGGTTCTACATTCAGTGAAGTTTGCTAGTTTTCTATTTTTAAACTTCAGGAATTTAGACTGTTCTGGATTTGTCTTTGTATCGGAATCTGTAACAGTATCAAAGTAGTTAATGGTATCAACTCTCTTTTCTTCAATAATATCAAGAACTGCGATTGCAGATGTTGTTCCGGCAAGACCAACTGAACCATTTGCAGATGAAGTAATTCCAACATCAGCAAAGTTTTTCAATCCTGCTGGATGAAGTACACCATTTACGGGATTTGAGAACTCATCCCAAGTAATTGGACTCTTAATAGAATATGAAAGATTCTGGAAATAATCATTGTCTGGTACGACATAATAATCATTACCAAGCATACCAGTTTCTTTTCTCCATCCAAGTTCTTGTTTGGAAGAATAATCTATCTTATACTTGGATCTATTTTCGCTCACACTTGTTATATCAGCAATCACACCACTTACTTTTCCTTTTACTTTATCTCCAATTCTAAGTGCAAATCTTCCTTTTACTTTAATGTATTCAGTTCTAACTTTAGTAACAAAGACATTCTGTTCAATAAATCCACTACCGTTGCGGGAGATAAAGAGTTGCTCATTTTCAGAAAATACTCCCCTCTTCTTGTTAATCTCAATTGATGGATAAATTGATTCATTGACAATATTTGCATATCCAGATTGAACCGTCTTAGCAATTCCAGTATTGGTACTTAATCCAATTCCACTATCATCAACAATACTAAATTCAAGTATCGCTGGATTGCTATTTACATATGAAGTAATATTAAACAGTCTATGTCCATAATCTGCAGAATTAAATCCTGTTCCATCGGAACTATCTAATTCAATTCCTTCAACATAAATCTTATCTCCAGTCTTAAATGGTGGAACATTAAAACCAACCAGAGGTGTATTTAAATAACAAGTAACAATACCTGAAGTATTTGAGGTCATTGTTGAAATTCCAACACCATTTGAGTTGTCAATGGCAACAACTCTATGTGGTTGTGATTTAAGACCAAAGATCGGTGCTATCTGAATTATATTCGAAATAGTACCGTTTGGTGCTTCTGCAATTAAAGAACTATCATCAACAACTTCATTAGTTACATTATTAACTACCAGTAAGTTGGGTGGAGTTACATAATATTTACCAGAGGATAAGATCTCAAAAGATTCTATTGTATCTAAGTTATCAACACCAACTACTGGAGGTACAAATACTTCTGGTCTCAAAGTTAAGTCAGAAGAATAATCATATCCAATATCTCTAATTCTAACGTTCTTTATATTTCCAACTGATGTTGAAATTGCAACAACATTTGCATCTCTACCATCAACTGTTGTTATCTTAGAAAGTTTTGGTAATTGGTTAAAACCATAACCTTCAGAGATGATCTTTGCTTTTGCAATAGAACCATTTATTGCAGTAGATGACTTTGTATTATATTCTAAGACATCACATTGATCATCATCATATGATAATACTGTAGGAGTGGTAGTTGGTGAAATTGTAAATGTTGTATTAGTTACATCAAAAATATTGTATGTTCCGTTATATTCACTATCAACATACTCTATCTGAGAATATTGATTAACATCTATATCGGAGGTACTAATGTATCCAGACTTTTCTAAAGTATAGTACAGTTTTGATGGAACATTGTCAGAATACTTAAGAGTAACAGATGCTGGTGCTGCTATACCCAGACCTGCGGTACCAACACCAACAACGTTGAAATTAGAATCATCAAATGACGTGATGTACTCATTGGTAAAATCATTATCCTTGTAAATCTTTAATTGATATCCATTGAGAGAAGGATCATGTACAAGGAATTTAAGATCGGAATTTCTTACAACATCAATCTTTGGATTTACCAATGCAAATGAATGCTCAGAGTTACCGACACCAGCAATACTTATTGTTTTCTCTGTAATTGGATTACTCTCATACTTAGTCTCAGCAAGTCTAAATGTATTAGAAGTTTCTACAACAGCATAATATGTTCCTGTTGAGAGACCTGTTGCTACTTCAGTACTGGTGTAATAGAGTTTATCTCCAGTTTTATATCCATGATTGTTTATTGTAACTGTGTTATTTGCTGTACTGAATTGGGATGAATCAACACCAACTCTATTGACAAGAAGAGTTTTATCTTCGGTCCCAAGTGATAATGATAATGCTGCTGTAGTGCCAAGACCTACGATTGTATTTGGTCTGACAGTTAATTTAATTTCATCACCACCTTGTAAACCATGTGATGATCCTGTACTTACGACCGTTGTTACTCTATCAATATCTGCAGTAAGTTGTGAGAAATTGGATTCTAAAAGGTATTCAGAATTATCAGTGCCATCACTGTAGAAGAATAAACCATATGTATTAGTCGTCAACCCAATTTGTGTTGTTAATCCAATGTAGTTTCTACCCTTGTTGATTACATAAACGTCAGATGTTAAAGTATTTGTATCTGGAATAAAGAATGTATTCAATGAAGTATCATCATTTCCAACAATCAAAGAATCTACACCAGCAAGATTAGACTTAGTAAATGTAACTCTCTGTCCAGTTTTGAATGGATGATTTGGCAGATAGATTGCATTATATGGGATAGAAATGTTTGTTGATGTCTGATTAACGGTAATTGTTTTACTTATTGCACCACCAGATGTTGTTCCAAGACCAACGGAATCTTTAGCATTAAAATATACAAGATCATTTCTCTTAGACTCAAATTTGGGTGTTTTAGCAGATAATAACAATCTATCATTCTGAATTGATACTGTTGATCCATCTGAATGACCAACAGTTGTTTCAGCATATCTCTTTACTCTAATAACACCATTATAATAATTATTCAGGACCTTCATTGTTTCAGTCCCAATAACAATACTTCCACCGATAGAAACATTTTGTGGAATATTTCTTACAACAATATCTTCATATTTTCCACCAACAAGATTATTATATGATGTCATTGACTGAGCAAGACTGACAGTCTCTGTGGTCAATCCAATTCTTTGAGATCCATAAAGACCTGCTGTTGATGTTGAAAGACCAGTAACAATAACAGTATCATTATTTTTTAAATCAAATCCACTTCTAAAATATGCAGATACTTGATTGTCAGTATCCCACACCAGAACACTATTTTCGTACCTGTTTAAGGTTGTTTGGAGGGCACTGATGTCTTTACCTACTAACTCAGAAACTTCCGCTCTGAGACCATTTCCGCCCGTTCCTGTGAAATCAAAATCTATTGCTTCACCAATCCTATATCCTGTACCACCATCATCAATTCTTATATCAGTAATATTACCCTTAAAAGTAGATTCTATTTCACTGATTTGTTCATAATCTTCATAAGATTCTGTATAAAAATCATATCCTGCATTAGGATTATTTGCATTATATGGGAACGTATTTCTGACAAGATTAGAATTATTGAAATCAAAGGATTGATTTAATATGCTATTTTCACTAATAAATGGAGATCTGAACTTATTGCCGATAAAATATGGATAAAATGGTTCTAACTTATTAGAAGTAATGCTGGTAGTTACTCCAGCAAAATAAGCATAAACTCCATCTGGAAATTCTGGTGTCTTACAGAATCTTCCATTATGTTCATCAAGATGTCCCGAGTTTGTAAAACGATAATCATCAATAAAGAATCCAGCATCAAATGTTGATGTTGATGGTCTATCGTTAACTACAGTAGCATTTAATTCATATCCAGTCTTAAGAATTACAACTCCAGATTGAATATTTTCTGGATCATCATAACCATATGGACCATAAATTGGATTTCCATCATACGCCCAACCAATAATAGGTGAGTGATCTTGTCCATCATCACCATAGAAGTTTGCAAGATCCTCAGAATAACCATACATTCCATAAACAACACCAGTTTCAGTATTATTCTCTTCTAAGTTTGAGAATATCTTTGGAGTTCTCAGTTTTGCATACTCTCCAAATCTCTGAGCATCATTTACTTTTAATTCTCTAATGTTAATACCAAATATTGCCCCAGCACCTCTTGGTTTAATTTGAATGTTTACAGATGCTTCATCATATCCAATACCACCATTGATAATAATGACACTATCGATTTGATTATTGACGATTACAGGTCTAAGAATTGCTCCGCTTCCTTCTTTACCATCACTTACAATAAGATCTGGTGTTGAAAAATACTCAGATCCTTTACTTAAAACTTGAACATCAATAATTCTTCCATTAGATACAACTGCATTCAATTGTGCAGATTTACCATTAACAAGAGTTATTGTTGGAGTCTTTTCAAGATTTAATATATCTGAACCATATCCACTACCATTTTCATACAAATATGTGTCAACAATTGGTCCAGTTACAATAGGAGTAAAGGTAAACGATCCCTTAATTGAGGATCCATATGAAACATTGGCATTAATTTCAATTTCTGGATACTGGAAAATATGATATCCAGTTCCCTTGTCACCAAATTCTACATATTTTTCCCGTGTAAGATCTGTCGTTACAGTTCCACCAACCCCAACATTAATTAATCTGAAACTATTATTATCAATCAAATTGATAGAATATCTATTTGAAGTCGATAATCCAGATGCAACTGTTCCACTTGTGGAATAATTTACAACATCACCATTGGAGAACCCATGATTTTCAAATGTAAGTGTGTTATATTCTGTAGAAATTCCACTAGAAGGAACTCTCAACTTTCGATATTGATATCCAGAACCTTCATTTAAAACTTTAATTGATCTTAGAGTTCTCTTGGAAAGAGTTCTAAATTTATGAATACCAGGTGCTGAAGTTGTTGTGGTAAATCCAATTGTGTTAATTCCTGCTTGAGCATCACCATCGGTTTTATAAAGTTTGATTGTGGATGCATTAACGACTTGAGCAACATATTCATCACCACTTCCCAAGTAATCAGTAATTGCTTGTGCAGCATCATCAAAAATGCCGATTGGGAGTGGATTATTACCATTTTGATTATAAATGATGTGCTCACCATTTACAAGATTGTGTGGTTGAAGAAAACTGATTGTTTCATCATTAATATCAATACCACCATTGAATCCAATTTCACGACTATCAAATTCCATCTCGCGGAATCTATCACCAAGAATTGGTTTTAAAACACAACCAGATCCATTTCCACCAGTTACTGTGATATTAAGAATATCATCAATATCAAAGTCCTGTGGATCTACCAATACATCTTTAACTGAACCAATAATAATTGGTTCTACAAGTGCAGTTGTTCCTATGCCTGCAGATATTTTAATACTGGGTGGTCTGACTATATCATAATTAGATCCACCATTGAAGACTTCGAATTTAGATATTGGTCCACTATAAATGCTATTTCTAGAGTCTGGACTTGTAATTTCAACGCCATCAACTAAAACACCAATATTACCTACATTTCTCTTGGATCCAACCTTATCAAGTAAGTTTTTTGTGATTGGAATTTTTCTCAGAATCTTATTTGAATCTAAGATTGGGTTTCTATGACGCTTGAGAGTAAATTTGTGTGAAGATGTAGATCCATTTGCTTTAAATGTTACAAATGCTGTACCAGAAAGAAGAGATTTAGATACATATAATCTAATTTGATTTGGTGCAACGATTCTTACATAATAAATTTCTCCAACATTCAATCCAGGTAGAGGTGTGTCTGAGTTATATACAACCTGATCACCATCAATGAAAGATACATTAGATGGGAATTTAATAATTGAATATGCTTGCTTTACACTATCATAGTCACCAAAATTTACACCATTTCCATTTGGCACACTTGATGTGATAATTTCATCGTTAATAGTATAATTTGGTAAAGAATTAGATGCAACATAACCAAAGGTTGAATTGTCATCAGTGTACACATTCAAAATATCAGAAATAAATGCATTATTTCCATGATTTAAACTGACTGAAGATGATGTTACTTTTCTAATTTTTCTACGAATATCATACTTAGTATTTGGACCTGCAACAAAAGTTGGTGAAAGATTGCTGAGTGTGATTTGATTTAATGATTGATTTATTGTATTGACTGTAGCATTACTTGATACTACAGTTTCACTATTTCTAAGCAGAACATCAACTTCATCTCCAACTCTAAGAGAAGACTTATCAATGTAAGTCATCAATGTAAAAGTTGGACCTGAGATTGATGATACTTTAAATCTTGATGCTGTATTGTAAATCCAAGAATTAGCAAATACTTGCTTGTATGTTTTTGTCTGAGGATTTTCAATTACTTCACCAATATTTTTTACAAAGATCTCCTCACCAACATCTACTAAAGAAATTTCTCCCAGAGGTACAAATTCTGACAATACGCCTGTCAGTCTTACATCAACTCTCTTATTAATATCTCCACCTTCATACCCAAAAGCAGTTTCATTTGCACGAACTGGGTCTGTTGCTGATATTGCCTCTACAACTCCAGAGCATCCAATGAATTGATTAACACTCTTAGAAGTGTAAGTAATAGTATTATTACCAGAGATTACAGTGCCAGATTCTGGAAAACCGATCGTAGAGTCAACAGAAATTACCTCCGCACCGACAGATGCAGGTTCTAATGCTTTACTATAACCTGGAACTTTGAATATGCCTTCTATTAAATCTCTTTCATTATATCCAATAAACAATCCAAGTTTATAATATGATTTATTATTTCTAGTAAAAATTTCTACATCAGATACAGATGCACTGGTAGAAGTATCATTGGATTTATAAATTGTCTGACCTTCTAAACCAAATGGATCACCTGAAATTGACTCAACAACTGCAACCTCTCTTCTAATATAATCTGCGCTTGATGCTTTTATCAGTCTGTCTTCAAGATCAAGTACCTGTGCTTCTACACCATAAAGGACCTTGAACAGAATTTTTACAGATTCTGCAATACCCTTAGATTGATAGAATGATCTTGCACTTTTTACAAAGTTGCCAACATCAAGATCAGAAACAAAATCAGCTTCTTCAAGACCAGGTGTGAAAGTCCTCTTAAGTTTTTTATAAAACTCTTGTAAAAAGATAACGCTGAGGTTGGTGACATCACTATTAGCAGTATGTGATGCAGCAACAGATGTACTAAAAATTACATTCTGCTTATTAACATCATTAATAAAACTACTAATACCTACATTATATCCAGTAACACCACTAAATCCACGAATACAACCAGTAAAAGTTGTGTCCGTTTTACCTGTATAGGTAATGATTTCATCATCAATCTTTAATAGACCATACTCATCGGGAAAACCTTTGGTTGATCCAACGGTAATTGTAGATGAAGTATTAGTAATATCAGAGGAAAGAGTTGTTTTACCAACAACAACTTCAGGAACTAAGTTATCGACTCTTATATAACGATCGAGGTTATCGACCAGATCAACATTACCTCCCTGATGTTCTTGGGAGATATAATATTGTCTGAAGAAGTCAACTGCCTTTGGAAAATCGGCAACTAGAAACTCTGGAAGTTGGCTCTCAATAATTTTATTGAGTTGCACTCTCTTCTCAAATTGCGACATATTTTATTTCCTCTCTAATGCTCCGTTAGAATAACTTGAAGTGTAATAATCTCTTGTAAATGCTACGCCAGAAATATCTTCACCAGATGCAATCACATCTTTAACCATATTTATTGTACTACTTGAAACATTAAAACTGAGATAAAGATCCTTAAGACCAATAACATCATTTGATTCTGGGAATGCTTGAATCTCAACAATATTATTGGGTCTTTCAGTTTCTACAATGTTTATGGTGTTAAGAATTACTTCACCTTTCTTGTAGTCAACATAACCAGCATCTTTAGCAACAACTACTCTGTTTCCGTTTGCATCATTCTTAACTAACGAAAGTGTTCCCTTTTCTGCAGAAAGAACTTGAGGTCTTGAAAGGAATACCTCAGATGCTTGAGTTCTGTTGTTTACATTAGATTGATTTCCTGGAGTTCCTGTTATGATTTGAGGCGTATCTGTTATGTAAACAGTTGATGATTCCCCAGCAATCTTAAATCCAGTAGATTTAATATTCAATCCATTAGGTTTAACATTGAATCTATTGCCAAAGCACACTTCATACTGTGCAAATTGACCAACCAATGCTTTCATATCTCTTCTAATCTTCACCTTAGTGATATTAGAAGTGATTGCACTATCAACCCTATCGATCAATTGCAGAATCTTACTGTACTTAAATCGTCCACCAAATTTATTCATATCAACGTCCTTAGAATATGAAGTAAGGGCATTGATTACATTAGTTCTTAAAGCATTAGAACTTGAAATCTGTGCGGTGTTATAGTAAATTGAAGAATCAATCTCAACATAGAGAATCTTGAGATCTACAATCTCCTGATTGATCCCTGCAATTGAGTAATTTTTGATCTTATTCAGGATGTTCTGCTTATCAAAGTCAGAAACATATGTACCGTTCTTGGGTTTAATACTGATCTGAACACTACCATATCTGGGAGGTGTTAGTTCTTCACCACCAACAACTGCAACAGACTCTGTATTGGGATAAATCGACTGAATGATTGCCTCATAATCCCTTGCAGTGACTGCTCTGTACTGTGCAGAATAGAGTCTAGGAGCGAAGTATTTGATGGAGGATACTTCCTCTATCTCACCACCATTCATCGCCTTCTGGACGGTATTAACGGTGATAGAGGAGGTAGGAATTAGTCTGATTCCTGCATCATCAATAAAGTTTCCTTGGAAATCAAACTCTGATGCACCATTACCTGCTGCACCATCAGTAACAATATATCTTACAGTAATAACTGCATTATTCTCTAACTGCTTACCAAAGTATCCATCACCAAATAACAACTCATATCTTTCATCCTGAACTTCTTGTAACAAGAAGATCTCAGAGTTTTTATTCAGATTAAGGATATTATCAACGTGCTTGAACTCTCTACCAAGACCAGTATCATTGATACCCTTAACATAGACTCTAATAGTCGATGCATCAATATTGGGGTTATCAATAATAAATCTCTGATCAACTGACTGATTAACTAAAAACTGTCTTGTCAGGAATGATCCTTGATAGATCTGTATAGGTTTATCTGCTGTACCAAATGTTGCAACTCCATTTACAATAGTTGCACTTACATCTTCTGGTAAAGAGAATCGATATGATGTATTATTGAATGCTCCAACGCAAGTCAGACCCGCTTGAAGGGTCATAAATGCACCTGTATCATCTGTAGGTACACTGAAGGTTACATACGCTTGTGCAGCACTCTTAGAGCGTGGTACGTAACCAATGTTTCTTGCAAGAGATACTACATTTTCTCTTACTGTTGCTGAATCCAGAAAGGATTCATTGACAATCAAGTTAGAGTTAAATGCATTAATGTAGGTATTGTATGCAAGAGTATCAATCAGGACAGAGAAATTAGAACCTTCAAAGTCAAAATCCGTGAAATTTGAGTTAGCACGGAGATAAGACTTAATTTCTGTCTTAATCTGATCGAAATCTAAGTTAGTAAACTGTGTAAAAGGCATTGTTTATCGTGTTGCCTCTAATAAGAACGAAAATTGTTGCGTTGGAGCCTCTTGCCCCACAATATCGAAAACTACTTTTACGTCAAAACTATTATCATCAGGTCTTGGATCAACGTTGACACGTAAATTATTCACTCTTGGTTCATAAAATTCAACTGTATTGATGATTTGATCTTCAATAACAGTTGCAGTCGCATAATCCACGAAATCAAAGAGACTTCTACGGATTCTTGTGCCAAGAGTGGAGTTAAAATATCGCTCAGTTGGTATAGTTTCGACTAAATTACGTACAGATCGACGGATTGCACGTTCATTTGTCAATACAGGAAGGTCTTTTGTCACAGGATGTGGATCAAAAGCAAAACTAATGTCTTTAAATGCTCTGGAGACCTTCTGAACTGGCATCGAATTGGTACTTTTCGTTCAATTATTTATACCCACTACTCAGAAATCTGACCATAAGTGGGTTCTGTACCATATCCCCAATCATCATAATCATCATCATTACGAATCTTCTCGTGAAGTTCGTTCTGAGTCTTAAAATCGTGCTTTTTAGGCGTCATATCATCATTAGCAATCTCTCTAAGCATCTTTTGATGTTGATGATTACCTATGTTGTCCAAAAAATCGTGCATTTGATTATCCGCGTAGTAGTCAGTGACAAGATGAGTGGTACCCCACATTTCTCTCATGTAGTTAGAATCTCTATCGACAGGTGATTGTCCCATTTTAGCTCCTGATTTACATGAAATCAGAACTTTTAAAGGGGTTGCTATCCCTTAATGCTATTTATTTTCCTCTTCTTCACGTTCTTTTGCTGTTTTCCAGTGATATTCATCTTCTCGTCCCATTCCAAGGCGTTCAAAACCATTTTCAACTTGGTAATATTGAGTTGAAACCTTAAAGTCAGGTACCTTTGGATCAACAGGAGTCAGACTATTATCAAAAATACGTAATCTATTGTTTGGATACAGTG
>CEVG01064038.1_pt1 | contig 28349 bp, 39 predicted proteins | sample 356511 | NCBI WGS metagenome assembly CEVG01 (sample SAMEA2623426, study PRJEB7988) | marine metagenome | biome: marine biome (ENVO:00000447); feature: surface water layer (ENVO:00002042); material: "saline water (ENVO:00002010), including plankton (ENVO:xxxxxxxx)" | depth 5 m | reverse complement strand
GAATAAGTCGTATAACTGTTTGAAGAATAACCCTATAAAACCTGCACCTATTGTCATTCGCCACTTCTGTGAGTTCTCTCTATATTGGGTGTTCTGTTTTGTTTCAGCCCATAGTCCCTCATGCGGATTGAATAGATTTTCTTTTAGAAATCGAAGTGACTCTTCTGTCTTTCCGTGAGCCATCGATGCTTCATGTTTCATCTCATCGATGTCCTTTTTGATATCGTCTATCTTATTGTGAATCAGTTCAAATTCTTTTCTGTCTGTGGCGTTCATATCTATAATTATTTACCAACTTTGATTTTATCAGTTTTTACTACTCGCTTTTTTCTTCTTTTTCTTGGTTTTGGTTTTGCTTGATTCTCTAACCTGAATATCTCATCTTTTAGAGCATCCCTTATGGCTCTACCTTGAATAATCTCAGCCTCTAAGTCACCTATCTTACTAGCCGCACCAAATGATGATGCTACTACACCAGAGACAACTCCAATAAGTATTCCTAACCATATCCAGCCGATTGTCCCCATATTATTTACTAACCAGTCCATTATTTACTCCTTACTTTTACTCTTATCACTTCTGACTCTGTGATGTTTCTTACCTTTGGATATGGTAACAGTGGGTGTTTCATAGTCTTCATAGCCATTCTCTTATCACTCTTATTACCAAGCAAGTAAACATACCTATGTTTCCTCAGCTCCTTCTTTATCCAAAAGTCCTTCTCAACTAAATCTTTCATTTTCTCTATGTCGTTTGTACCATAGTATGGAAAAATGGTTCTACCATGCTGCCATTTTCCATTCTCTTCAAACCTATATAACCAACTCTCAGACCACCTTAGATTGTCTCCTTGGTACAACCAATTAGTTGCTTGATATACAGTACCGACATGACCTCTCATTGGGTCTGAATATGATATGAGTGCCTTTATCTTTGGTCTGTATTTCTTCAACCATCTGAAACTCTCTCCTATTAGAAAAGACTCAGCATTACTACCATATCCATCATGCACAAATAATCTAACCAATTCATATACTGACTTCCTATCTATTGAAGCCGCTATAGAAGCACCTGAGTGTCTACCTATTGGGTCTCCATAACATATCGTACCAATTAGCTTCTCTTCGTTTCCCTCAAAGAATGCGTGTTCATTATCTGTAGTATAATATAGTCCTAAAGCGACACTACATTTTGTCCATTGTTTTGAATAGTGGTTAGCGACAATCATTTCCTTCGCTAACATCCTAGGTATTTCTCTAACAGATAATCTGCTAGAATCTACATATTTTTCTATAGCCATATAGTATTTGCCATTACCATCCCTACAAGATAACCTAGCATACAACCTATCGCTACACCCATAGCTAGATACTCTAAGTTTTGTCTTTGGTTATCACTCATCCTTATCTATATCAACTTCCTTTACACATTCAGCTAGCAAGTGTGACTGTATCTCATCTACATCATCATAGAATTTATCCAAACACTCATCGTAATCAAGTCCCTCTTCTTCACATTCCTCTTCCCAAGGTCTTTCAGGCACATCTGATTCTTCAGCCCAAGTGAATCCGTTCTTACTACCATAACCAGCAAATACAAAATCGTTTGATTCTTCATCTCCTATAAAGGATATACACGCATCCTCATCCATAGCTACTATAACCGAATTGAGTTCCTCTAAGAACCCATCTGCTGGATGCCAAGCTGAAGCAAAGTTTATATAACTTTCGTTATCACCATAGTCAGCGTCTTCTATAACAACCCATTTAGAACCCACAGCCTCTGTACTATATATGAATTCCCTACCAAATACAGGTTCCACGACACCTCTCACATCGTGGTAGTCTAAGTCGCTCCACCATTTTTCTAGTGTTCTATGTACCTCTTCTTTTTCTGAGTTTACAGTTACTCTTTGCCATACATGATTAGCCATTTTACTCCTCTTCTTCTGATAAAAATTCTGAATCTTGATGTATTACTACGACACTACCACTCTCTTCCGATGGTGTGTTTTCATAGTCTAATTTCATTTGGATAGCCTCAGCCTCTATCTCAGCTGCTATCAGTTCTAATTCTTTTTGTTGCTTCTTTGTAAGTTTATTCTTCTTCATCACTTTTACTCTGTGTTATCGGAGCATCAACATCCAAATAAGACTCTTCATCTTTCCACCACTCATACTTTCTATTTCCCATTTGTCTGTTGTAAAGATTATTTTTGAACTCTTTATCATAATCTTTCTTTTTTACCACCTTCCAAATTCTATGGAATGCTTCGACATTATCTGTCATTAGTTTTCTACCAATAAAATAATGTTCAGCACCACCAGGTGTTACTGAATCTATTTTATCTATAATATTATCGGTAAACCTATCCACCAAATAATACTTTGCCATATCTGTCTCCTAATCTAAAACAATACTAAACTCTCCCACTGTTTCTTCTAGCTTCCAGTCATCATAATATGAGTATCCTATAGATATTGTGTCCCCTCTCATAGTCTTTACTGGAGCAATCATCGTATTGACTTCTCCATGCATATCAGAGTATGAAGCACCATTTACTACCGGCACTTCGAACCCATTGAACCAAGTTATGTATGTCGTATCATACCCAACATACCACAAGTCATCTGAGCCTGTATTTTCTATCATATATCCTAGCGTATCTCCTATCAACCAATAATGATTAGAATACCAAGAAACCTTTATTACATTTACACCAACTGAGTCTCTAGTAACCACACTTGTTAGTCTATGTAGCGTTTGCCACTTAGTGGTGTCTATTGGTAGATGATAAAATCCATTACCATCCAGTTCCAAATCTAACAGTAAATTAAAAACAACCGAAGATAAAGTGTCTTCGGCAATTTCTGTAGTGTCTGTATCACTACCATAGATATGTACTCCTATATCTTCTGATTCAATTACGATATCATTGTATACAGGATTCTCACATCCTATGAAACTAAATGCGCTTAGGGTGATTGCTGTACTTATTATCTTTTTTACGATACCCAAATTCTTTAGTGGATTCATTTTTACTCCATTCCTTTTTCTTTTTCTTTGGTTTTTTCTTTGGTTTTATCTTATCATTATAAGCCTGTTCCTCAAGCTCTTCATAATAATCGTATTTTCCCATCTTATCACTCCTAAAGCTACGAATAAATTGCACTAATTGTCAAGTATTATTTTCCATTTTTTTGCTGTATCTAAAAACTCTGTGACACTGTACTTAGAACCTCTTTCATCTATTATGGTTACACTACCAATAGCATCAGGTTCTTTCTGTATTATATAGTTCAATGCTGTAAACCCATTACCAGTATAAAACTTACCAAAAGACTCTTCACCTAATATGTTTTCATCCCACAAGTCTTCTGACACTTTGTTGTCCATTACAATATAGTAAGTCATATATATAAGTATATATTTATTTCACTAAAATCAAATCTTTTTCGTAAGTGTTCAATGATTTTATATGGAATCTAAATATATCAAACTCCATCATTCCAATCTCAGCACTATCTGTTATTATATTTGCCAGGTTGGTAATAATCTGAAAATTTTCCCCGTTCAATTTATCAGCCTCAAAGTCCACAACGATGTCATGCTTCAAATCCTCTGGTTTTGTCCACCCATATAATTTTATTTTTTCATCTAAGTTGTACTCTGTATTAGGTTGTTCTTCCATTACATAATCATGCATATAATCTGAACCAGTGTCTAAGTATATCATATTACACCAAGGTTCTAGTTGTCTTAGTAGGTGCATGTTACACCTACGAGCAACGAAACCAATATCATACTTATGTGAAACTATGGGTTTCATATGTTGGTCATGTTGTACTGGTGTTCCCCATTTACGGATAAAGTTTCTCATATTCTTTGTTGTTGTATGTATCCATTCAGGTGAGTCTTTGCCTGGTGCTCCACCTGATGATGGATTGAATCTACTACCTCTGCTTGTCATATGGTATACAAGACCTCTCCAAGTCTGTATAAACTCTAACCCTAACAAATGAAACCTATTGAAGATATCAGAGTCCTCTTTAGATTGTGGAGCGAATAGTTTATCATGCCCACCAGTCTTCCAGTAGTCCTCTTTGTATATAGCCCAAGGTGCGAATATACCTTCGGTGGTTTTATCTTCACAACTCTTCGCAAATTCAAGCAAACCTAACTCATCAAACTCCTCTGGTTCTATACCAAAGTCTTTCAATATCTTTTCAGGACCATCAGGATGTAAGGATGGTTCTATTCTAGTAGCGGTTACAACTTTACCCTTCTCTAAATGTTTTAGAATCTCTTCATCCATATTGGGACAAGCATACATATCTGCGTGAAAGAACATAACTATTTCGTTACTTGCCTTCTCGCATAGAAAGTCGTACCAATAAACTATACCCTTTCTTTCGGGACCATTGTTTCTGAATATCTGTACATTAGGGTCTTTCTTTTGTATCTCTTCTAACCACTCCCAAGTTCCATCATCAGAGAAATCATCTCCAAACATTATTTCGTGTCTGTAACCTAAGTTCTTTCTGATACTATTGTAAGACCACTCCAAGTATTTTAGATTGTTTCTACTTGGTTGTATGAAACTAATAACCTTATCTGACATATTTCTCCTTTATAAAATCAACAATATCAACAGTTGGATTCCACTCTAAGATTTCTCTAGCCTTTGTATCTGTGTTTAGTGTCTCTCTAACTTCGCCAGGCCATTCCTCAATATACTTTGTAGGATAGTCCTCACCAAAAGCAGCTGCTATCTCATTTATAGAATAGTTCTTACCTCTACCCAACTCAAATGATGCTGCTTCCCATTTATTTATAGAGTCCAATTGCATGTATTCCATAGACTTTACTATACCATCGACAATATCACCAACATAGGTAAAGTCTCTTCTTTGTTCTCCATCACCAGTTATGGTTAGAGGCCTTCCCTCACCAAATAGTCTCTGAAAGATACCTAATACATTACAATAAGCACCCTCTGTCGCTTGATGTTCTCCATACACATTATAGAACCTCGTTATTATTGTTGGTATATCATATATTTTAGAATACATTTTGATTACCTCTTCACCTAACCATTTTGTAAAGGTGTATGGATTAGCGTACTTATCTCCGTGTATGGAAGATGAACCAGCATATACCACTGGACATCCTACCTCTCTAGCCCACTCCATTATATTTTGTGTACCACGCGCATTAGCATCGAAACTATCCGATGGGTGTTTGAATGATGGTTGTATCCTAGCCAAAGCAGCTAAGTGAAAAATACCATCTGGCTTTTCCAACTGATATTTTTCTAATCCAAATGCTTGATGTCTTCTTAGGGAATCTGATATATCACATTCTATATATTTACAGCCATCCTGTTCATTCTCTTTTTTACCAGTAGAATAATCATCTAAACTGACTACTTCGTGACCATCATTTAGCAATCTCTTTATTAGGTTAGTACCGACAAATCCAGCACCACCAGTTACTACATATTTCATCTTATCTCCATTGACTCAACCACTTTTTTTCTGTATAAAATTCGTTGAATCTTTTGTTTATTGTTTCACTACATAAATTATAAAATTTCTCATCGTTTTTCAACTTATAAGCTATTCTTTTAGCCTCATCCAAATCACCTATATCAACTGTGGTTAGTGGATGTAGTATTTCTTGAGTATCCAATCCATTGTAACCAACACAAGGTATTCCATGAAATCCACAGTTCATAGCAAATGTACCAGCCGCATGAGTCCTCATAAGATGTACTCCTATGTTATATTGTGATAAACAATTTATCCAATCTCTCCAACTCATATAGGGTAGATAGTTTATATCTTCAATCAAATCTTCTTGGTCTTGTTTCCTGCCCATCGATGGACAACTGATTGGGTCTCCTATTTCTCTCGCAACCATATAAGAATCGAACCCACCATACCAACTTACGAAGTTACCACCAATCATTGTGGCATCACTCCATTCATTTCTTGGTACTAGCCCTTCAGGTATCATCAAACTTCTCATCACTCTGACATCATTACAGCCCAAACCTGTAAAGTAAGACCAATCACTGTCATTGTGGCAATATACAATATCAGCCTCTATCAGAGTATTATAGTAATTGAATTGTTGTTCCACAGTGTAGTCTTGAAAATACCAATGTGGGCCTTCTTGCATTACTGCTACCTTATCACAATATTTTCTTATACTATCCAAGTCCACATCTGGTTTTGTCTTTGGTACAATTACGATACCCAAATCATAATGTGGGTCTCCCATGCTATGGTGTCCTACATTAGCTAATGGTGTGTGGGTAGCATCCAAAGCAATCATCCACGCATACTCTACTCTAGCATTTGGAAAGTCCCTTGGAATCTTTCCCATAACTTGACTCTCTGAAAAGAATCCTATATTCATACATACCTCACTATAAAATCACTACATATACCAGCACAATTTTCTGTATCAGTTATCTGTAATTCTGGCAAAACACAAATGGATTTATTGGTTATCTGTGTGTTTGGGTAGTTCCAAAGATATCCTTTTGATGTCAATGTTACAGAATCGTTTTGATGCCAGAAACAATGAACTCCACTTACCATCATACCATATAAAGCGTCTATGTTTTTTGCATGACACCACAACTTATCATTTTGTAAAAAATCGGAATCGATTCTATATTGTGGTTCGTCATGACCTAAATACCACTCCACTTCATTTACTTTCCATACATCAATCTCAACATCAAAATCATGTGCTAAAGCAGCTTCAATGTGTTTTGGATGATTTTCATCCTTTGATTTACCATTCAAATTTCCTCTATGGGATATTAGTATCATATTTCTTTTGGTGTTCCATATGGTTGTACATTGAGATACTTCTTCCAAGGCTGTCCTTTGTCTATCCTTCTGAGAGTCCTAAATCCTCTTTTTCTATAGATTATATTATCACCTGATTCATATCTACCATTGATACATTCTAATATAACTTCAGCTACTGACTTGGTTGTTAGTCTCGTTCTGGCATCTTCATTAGGATAATCGTTTTCTCTCATCTTAGTATCAACTCTACCTGGACTAACAGCGTAAGCATTATAACCCTCAAATGCTAATGACTGAACCAAGGATATTGTTCCACACTTAGAAGCACAATATCCACTATGTTCTGGTTTGCCATATTTTCCAGCAACAGATGCTATAAAAACCATATCCATAATACCTAAGTTAGCACACTCTCTAGCTATTCTGTAACTACCTATTAGGTTTACATTGATTTCTTTTTCCCATAATTCAATGTCTGAATCCTTTATCAACTGAACATTAGATACCCCAGCACAATTAACGACTGCAGTTGGTTGATGGTGTTCTAAACACTCTCTTATAGAATTAGAATCTGTAACATCACATTCAGCATAAGATATATTGATTGTATTTGGTTCTATCTCTTTGATTGCTGATGCTATATCACTTTCTCCACCGAAAATAACTATTTTAGCCAAGATAAACCTCCTCATTTTCTACTTTATCTAAAAATATTCTGAGCTCCTCTGGTGTCCCAAGCATATGTTTATTATTGACATCTATCTCATATATCGAAACTATTTTCTTAGGTAACTTCAACATCTCATTATATACTGGACATATATAAAATTCATTATTGGTTCTGATATCCTTTTCAATCATAGCATAAGAACTATGTACATAATCAGAGCCTCTTTTGAAATAATAAATACCAGCAGAAGCTTTATCTGATATAACAATCTTTTCCGCAACATCTGTTACTATACCCTTTCTACATCTGACATAACTATGATGTGGATTAGTAGAATTGAAAGTAACTAAGCATCCATCAAAAGACCTCGAAAACTTTATAAAGTCAGCAAAGTCCCATTGTAGATACTGGTCGCAATTAGCGATAACCAAATCGTCATCATTATCTATATACTCCTCAGCTAATAACACAGTACAAGCTGCTCCTTCCGTTAGCTTATCAACAACAACTATATCACCTCTACCATCTAAATAATCAGCTAATCCCATATCTAAATGTTCTTTTAGCGCTAAAAATACAAAATTAGTATCTAAGTATTCTGTGTCTAATGAGTTTATAACTCTTTCAATCATTGGTTTACCACATACATCAATCAATGGTTTAGGAAGTTCGTATCCTTGTTCTTGGAATCTAGTACCAGCACCAGCCATTGGTATCACAACATTTATCATTTACCTCTCCTCAAATTTTCCAAATTTTTTCGTCAAGCTCTAAATTCCTAACGAAAGCTATATTCATTTCTGGCGGAGCGTCGCTACCTATGTAACAAACCTTCCCCCCATTTTCCCTCAGATAGTCTCTACAATACTTTCCGATTTCCCAATGAGCACCACCTGGATAATTTCCTTGTTGGTTCCCAACTTTATAATTACCTAACCCACTGGAAAAGAATTTTGAAATATGTTTCATCATTTCAGCACCTGATAGAAAATAAACATCATTCAGTTCTGTCCACCTCTCAGCACCCGCAACATAAAGATTTTTATTATCTAATTTATCAAACGGAAAGTTGATTCCAAATGCTAAATCGAATCTAGTAAGCATATAAAAATCATATTTTATTTTACTTTTCAATGCTAAATTCAAAACCTCGCTTCTAGAATACCATTGACTGTATCTACTATCTAAAATGCCATCCTCTTCACCTTTTTGTTTTTCCATAACACATTTTTTTGGTTTGTATGTATCCAATATATCTTTTTCTCTTTCTACATCCCAGCTATGTACATAAGTATCAACATCATAGTCTTGAATTAAATATTTTTTTATGGTTTTATATGCAATCTCAATCGGTAAAGGCTTTGAATCTTGTGAATCAATAGAACCCACTTTGAACTGATTCGTATAACCGACATAGCCTGACATACACAGTGCTATCTTCATTCGTAAATCTCCTTATATGTTCTCTCTATCCAATACTGTTGATCTCTGTTATTAGAATTTGGTGGTATAGCATTGAAGTGATATACCCAACCAGCATCTAAAAAATACAACTCATCCTCCATCCAAAACTGAATCTCTTTGTCTAATAAAATTATATTCTTTTTCCATAGGTCTTGTAGATTATAACAAGGTGGCATAATCTTCAAGTCCACATTATGTCTGTCCAACATAAAATTCAATATCGTTTGGTCTGTACCTGCTTTTATTTTATCTATAGCAGCTACTATATCCTTATGATTTTCATCGTAATATTTTTTCATCTCATCAAAAAACCATCTATGTTCCTTATTCACTATCTGAAACCCACCATTGATATACCTATGTGGTCTTATTCTATGACCTTCAAATAGCTCATCCCCAAATCCTCTAATACTTCTCAGAACCCACTCATAGCAACCATCATTCATTACACCACAATATCTACCTTCAGTCTCATCAAAGAAGTTAGGACAATCAGGATGTACTATTGTATCAGCATCAACCATAAGAACCTGATTACACTCTATATTATTTTCTTCTAAAAAATCAAATAAATAATATCTTTGCCAAGTAATCTTCATATAGTCTACTGGGAACAATAAATCTTCCCATACTAACAACTCACAGTCGTTCTTATCACACCAAGCTTTCCAACTCTGTACTGAATAGTGGTATGATTTGTTTCTACCATCACCCATTGTGATGTTTGGTATAAAGACTATATTCTTCATTTTTTACTAATTACTAATCCGTATTCTCTAAAGTAAAGATAGTCTATATCAGTACCCCAAAAGGTTCTTAGCGCGTGTTCAGGAGTTTCTACGATAGGTTCTCTATCATTGAAACTGGTATTCAGAACTAAGGGTACACCAGTCTTATCATAAAATTTGGTTATAAAAGAATGATACCATTCATTGTCTTCTTTCTTCACAGTTTGTAATCTAGCACTTCCATCAAAGTGAACTACTGCTGGAACTTTATCAACTTTGTCCTCTTTCCATTTTATACAAAAACTCATATATGGACTGTCTATATCGTGTTCGAACCACTCTCCGACATACTCCCTCAAAATAGATGGAGCAAATGGTCTAAACCATTGTCTGTGTTTTACCTTTTCATTTACAATATCCTTATTTCTCATCGACCTCGGGTCTGCTAATATACTTCTATTACCCAAAGCTCTTCTACCTGATTCTGAACCACCACCGAATACTGATATTATTTTTTCGTTCATCATCTCTTCAATAATAAAGTCATCGTCTTTTGTTTCTATAACCATATTATCTTTCTTTTCTTTCAGCATATCCTCAACTGCTTGAGTTATCTCTTCTTCACTATAAGTCTTACCAAGATAAGGTGTGGCATTCTGTACACTATTATATATTCTTGGATTACCAAGAACATCGTGATAGATATATCTAGCCGCACCAAGTGCTAGTCCAGCGTCATATGGTATTGGGTCACAAAATACATTTATGCCAGGATACCAATCGAACAACTTACCAGCGAAAACACAATTCAAAGAAACACCACCTGATAGACATAGATTCTTTGGTTTATGTTCTTCCATCAACCTATCAAATATAGACTTCAAAACATCCTCAGTTGATTGCTGTAAAGCAGCTGCTATATGAAACATTTCTTGTTCATCGGATTTTGCTAACTCAGATAATTGCTTCCAAGCAGTAGGTAACTTCTGTCCTTTATTCGGTACATGCATATATTTGAAATGTTCTATGTATTTATTAGAATCACCTAAAGCAGCCATACCCATAACAGTTCCTTGTTGGGATGGGCTTCTATGTGAAAGACCGAATATTTTTGTAGTACATCCACTCCATATACCACCCAAGTGTAAAACATTTGGATCCCAAATCTCTACCTCTTCTATTTTATTGTCCTTACCATTCCATACTGTAAAACAGGTTCTCCAGTGTTTTTCTTGTATCGTACTATAATCTAATCCACCACCATCGATAGTGACTATCAAAGCATCTTTGAATTCGCTACTATAAAAAGCGTTAGCTGCGTGTGATTGATGATGTCCTGGTTGAATCCATTCCTTACCAAGAGTCTTACATTTTTCAAATGATTCTCTGTATTTGTCTTCTCTTTTACTACCGATACAATGTGTATAATAATCTATTTCTGCTGGAAATTTTTCATATGTATTGAAAAGAAGTTCCATCGAATCTCCCTCAGCATCTTTTATCCTATTGAACCTCTCTAACTCATTATGTATCTCAGGAACACCATCTTCCAATATTCCGTAAGCAGCATCATGACCTGAACAAAAACCTGCTATCTTCATTATATCAACTCCATTATTTCTTCTACGCTAAACCTTTCAGCTTCTTCTGAAGACAGACCATCCGCTAGTATCTTCTCATGCAAATTCTCACCAGGTTGTAGTCCAATGGTTTTGACATCAGCAGTATAACCATCAGGTGAGTACTTCTTTATCATAGCTTGTAGTAAGTCACCAACCTTCATAGACTTCATATCAGGTACATAAGGTTGTGAATCAACAGCGTTTTCCATACAATCAAATATCAAATCGACTGCTTGATCGATAGTCCAAAAGAATCTAGTAGCATCTGGTTCTGTAACAATCACTTGTTTACCATTTTGTAACAAGTCTTTCCATTTACATAAAACCGAACCAGTAGAGTACAGAACATTACCATAGCGTACAATCCTAAATTTGGTAGATGGATATGTTGATTCAAATTGTCTATACAATGCTTCCATAAGAAATTTAGAAGCACCATATACACCTGAGACTATGGCAGCCTTATCCGTACTGATACCTATGTTGAAATCAACTTGATACTCAACACCAAGCTCCAATAAGTTCAAAGAACCGATAGTATTTGACTTTATACATTCACGACTTTGTTTCTCAGCTATCCCCACGTGTTTGAAAGCGGCTAAATGAAATATACCATCAGCCCATCTTACAACTTGTTCTAAATCAAACCTGTCTGATATGTCCCCAGTGTGAATGTTCACATACGGCAATTCTTGTTGTAACTGAATTAGTTTACCCTCATCTCTAGCAATAGTAATTACATTACCACCTTGTGAGTGTATTCTCTCTATAAGTTTCTTTCCAAGAAACCCACTACCACCAGTCACTAAATAATTTTTATTTTTTTCAATACTAATTTGCATGTCTGTCTCCTAATAGTCACTTAGTTCTAATCTTTTGACTCCGATTTCATTTACCAAGTCATAATTCTTTTCATCAGGTCTAGCCTTATACCAAGCCTTTGTTCTTGTTTCGTCAAATGAGTCCTTACATAAAAGTGTGTACATAAAAACCCTTCTATCTTTATTTACATGTGGTATTCCGTGGTTAGAAAACTCTGAGTTTTCGAATATAACAACTCTATTGAATCTTGGCTCCACTCTATTCCAACACTCCTTCATATCATCTGTCCACATTTCAAGATAACCTGTATCCTCTGGCAACCAACCTTTATTCATATAACCAACAACAGTTATTCTCTTTTCTAAATTTAGATGTGGATGTAATCTAGCATCACTGTGAACCAATTGGAACCCACCTTTTTTTATGTATCGTAGTCCACTCCACTGTCCAATCTCATTGTAATCATCAGGCACTAGATTCTTCACACCAGTTACCTTTTCCATCCACTCAACACTTTCTTGAGTCTGAAATTTTCTAAAAATATCACCCCATTTACCAGGCATATCTTCAACCTTACTTATACCATAGTTTTCTGGTTCAAGTAAATTATCCTTATCAAATATTTTATTTCTAAACTTATACCACCTATTATCATTCACTGGTGGTATGTAATTATACAACTCTTCAGCAAGCTTCTTATCCAAAAAATTATCAACAACAACATACTTGAAATAATTGTTTTCATCGTTGAACTTTTTATTCAGCTCTTCAAAATTTACTTTAGTTAGTATGTCCATTATTTTTTCCTACACCAATCACCAAGGTGTTTTACTGGTGGCTTGTGGTTTACATCTCCCCATACACCATATACAAAACATCCCCACCTTTGATGAGTTTCTTTTTTACCCAAAATCTTTATATCTCTAAGAGCTATTTGTTGTAACTCCTTTTCTAAGTGACTTGTACCTTTAGTTTTTGATTCCCAATACTGTAAGTGTAATGGTTTATAAAAATTCCTGCATTTACTAATTTTAGCTATATGTGGATTGCCAGAATAAAATGTACATTGAGTTAGTGGTAAATCTATTTTATCTTCTACCTCAAAATGACCACCATCGTGTCTGTCCCAATGAGAGGGACCATCAGGACCCATATAAGAGTGTGGGAATCTAACATAACTAAAATTTCTATGTTCATCCATCTTATCTAAAATATCTTCGGTTGGAATGTCCTCTGTAAATTCCCAATCATGTTCTAAAAATAAAAAGTAAGGTGTATCACAATTGTCTATCATATGCCACCAATTACCACGCATTAGTTCTTGTCTATCTTCTACAATATCTACATTTATATGATTGAACTCTTTAGTCAATCTATTTTGTATGTTATCATAGTACTGTTTGAATAGTTCAGGATAATTATCTTCCATAACCTTGTCTATATAAAGATAATATTGAGCACCACCCAAACCAAGCTTATCATGCGAACTCTGTATTGTATCGAATAACATAGTATTTTCTAAGTATGGGTCTGTAGTAACATTGACGATATGTGTCATAACCATAACCGATATTCTGTCTTCTATCATCTTTACCTCAAATTATTATCTGCTTGAAAACCTGTTTTGACTCCCTCTTCATATGGGAACCCATTTCTATATAAATATTCACGTAGCGGAGCTTTATAGTATTTATTTTTCAAATCAGAACTAAGCCATAAAAACTCTTGCACCAAGTCCTTATCTAAAAATGGATACCTTGTCTCAATACCATATGAACCAGCGACATACTCTTCTTTGTTTAGATATTGTATCTGAGTCCCATCATAGAAACTATGCCAAGGAAAAAATCCCTCTAAGCTATCAGGAAACTTTCCACCAAAAGAACTGTGGTCGTATATCTTTTGTCCTCTAAAACCATAATCGGATATTATCTCATCAGCACCTTGACCTGAGAAATATATTTTTTGTCCTTTCTTATTAGCCCTATCACATATAGCAGCTAATCCTACAGAAGCCTTATCGTCTTTGATGTTGTAACTCTTATAGATATCATTGTATATGAAATCCTCACAATCTTTTATATTTCTCTGATAAAGATTATCATACTCAACTTTCGTAAGATTTATTATTTCACCATCTTTTACTTGCTTGTGTCTATCTTCTATTATCTTTTGATTTTCTCCACCTACTATAGTATAAGCAGTATACTCCTTTTTTTGATTATTCAACTCACAAGTTATAGCACCGCTATCATACCCAGCGCTAAGTCCTAAAAACATTTTCTGTTTAGTATTTTCTGTTCTCTTTTTTATTGAATTTTCAAATGCGTGAATCCAATCATCATACGAATCTTTGTGTTGATTGATATCAAACTCTACCAATTCCATTGAACCAAGCTGCTCCATTGTACTGAGTCTGAAGTTCCAAATATAATTTCCCCACATTCTAAATGCGTTATCAAATCCACTCTTCTTTACTGAGCTCTCATAAGAAGCCACTGTAAACTTATCGTCTATACCATAGTTACTCTGTACCCAAAGTGGTTTTGTAGCAAATACATCATTTATCAAAATCAACTCATCTTTTTCAAAGTCAATTATGACTATAGCGAACTCACCATCTAATTTCTTAGCGAACTCCATACCAAATTCTCTGTACAGTGGTATTATACAAAGAGCATCACTTTCATAGTCCCCAAAGCTTTTATAGTTATATATTTCACCATTCATAACACAGACCATATCACCATCAATGATTGGTTGTGCTGTAGGTTCTCCAGTAATCTGTAGTAGATTATGTAGAATACTTATACCATTCACTTCGACTATATTAGTTAAATCAGGACCTCTTTTTTGTGAAAAATAATTAGTATCATGCAAGTCTATTTCTTTGTTTGATATCGTGAAACTACACATTATACAACCTCATATTATTTATAAATATCATATCACTAATCAAAATCAAAATATTTTTTTATTAGTTCTTGAAAGTTAGGAGACTCTATGAGATATTTTTTCAATCTAGTATCTATCTTTCTATCTACAGTAGCGCTTTTCAAGTGAATTATATAAGTATCGGGGGTGAACTCCCACTCACCATGCGTACTAACCAGTGGTCTGTCTATGTCTCCTATCTTCAATAGATCTTTATTTTCAATAGCAACTTCACTAAGCGATGGGCTTTCACGAGGGATATTAGTTGGTTTCGTTGATATTCTCTGTATCCACTTATCGATAAATTCTAAGGTTTGTTCTCTTGGTTGTGCTATAGCAAAAGAACCCAAATAGGGTGTACCAGTATCTCTCTTACACAGTTGTATGTCGTACTCATCTTCTACTAGCGGATATAAGTCTTTGACAAATATACAATCACCATCAATCATCATCATTGGTATACCTGTACTCTCTAGTAGATGTCTCAATATTATTGTCTTAGAACCTACATTCTCTTGCCAACCTTTTCCCCAAGCACCACCGTCATTGAAGTCTGTATGTAACCCTGTATCATAAACATGCACCTTATCAAATTTATTAAAATATTGTTTTTGACTCAACTCAAGACCAGTGTCTACTATGAATACTGTATCTACCTTCGACATATCATTTTTGTCATATAAAGAATTTATCCAAACCTTACCAAAAGGAAAGTATGATGAATTGAACACCACCATTATATTATACATCTATCTCTATCCTTTTTATTTTTTCATATGCTGGATTTATATCCGAACATATATTTAGCTCTATTTTGTTTTCTTCTAAGAAGTAGTGTAAGCCCTTGGTAGAATCTATCACCATCTTTGTTTCTTCATAACTCATACCAGCAGAGCCACCAACTGGTAGCTTTATCACATTCACGCCATCATATTCTGTCTTATGTCCATCTTTACCATCAGCGTAAAAGTGGTCGTATCTTACAAACTTTTTACCTTTGTCCTCTTCATTTAGCACTCCGATATCCCAACCTATAGTTACAATCTTTTTACAACCAGCATATAGTGCTATGGGTAATCCACTTTCGTACATTATGCCAGAGCCCCAAGGTCTTTCAAAACTATTTTCAATCAATAAACTTTCGAAATCTCCTTTACCAGCTATTGTGTTTTCATAACCACCCCAGTTTCTTGTAAGCGGTAACATAAAATCACATCTCATATCGTTTTCTATTAAATAGTAAGGTTGGTCTTGCATAAAAACTATCCAAGAAACTATCGTTGAATCATTATAGTTATATTCCTTGTAGTTACAGAAGTTCATAAGGTGGATATCTGTAACATCAGCATACATATCATACATTTGTTTTATTCCAATAACAAATTTATCTGACAAAAAGTCTCTAAGCTTTTCCTCATTATGATTTCTAAGAGAAGGACCTGGTGCTACTATATAAGCAGTCTTATCTTCGTATTTATTATGTAAGCACTGTAGTCTATCTAGTGAGTCACTTAGCTCTAACATCTGATTTCTTATTTCTTTTGTTCTACCTAACATTCTGTAGTCTCCTTGTGAATTTTTGACACTCATCATTGAAGTTAGCTTCAGCAATCTTTAGAAACTCCTTCTTCATAACATTACCACCATCTCCAAGAGTATTATCACTCAGTAATTTTACATATGGATTTTCAAACTTATACTTTTTATTTTCCATTACAATTATATTTTCAATCACATATTGCTTTATGTCATAATTACTCTGTAACATATGCTGACAGCAAGTTGCTACAAATGTATCATCCAAACCATAGCCAGGAAATGTATCAGGTATATCAACAAGACTCAAAAGGTTTGAAGAAAATGTGGTAAACAACCCACCACCAAATTTTATTGTAGGTATTGGTTTGATACTAACTTCGTCTAAATAATCAAAACACTCTTTATCTAAAGAATAGTGGTCGTATGATTTCCAAATAAATGAATCGAACCCATAATGTAGCCACCTATCGTTTGAAATTACATCCCAACTCGCATCCCAAAGTTTTAATATTTGTGGATTTACAATATGATACTTATTAGTTATCTGCTCTAAAGTTCTGAATATATAACCCAACATAAACATAGGAAAAAATATATCACAGTCCATATAAGTAAAATGTGATGTCGTGTCAGCATATTTTCTGATACTGTTCCTTCTTTTATCATTACATCCAAGAACAGAATTATCATCTACTACATCAAATATATTTTTATGAGTCCAGTCAGCCTTTCTCTCCATCATTTCCCATTTTGCTAGAAAGTAATCTTTTGGAATCTTACTCTCTTCCCAATTTGTTAGCTTGTCTGAAAGATTCAATGTGGCATCTAATACTACCTCATCACCTTCCTCTAAAAAACCAGCAGACCTATGTAAGTGGTCAAGCATTCTATCAAAGTCATCTATTTCTCTTGGTAGACAATGTGATATAATATGTAGTCTAGCCATTTATAGTCTCCTCAGCATATTTATAAAAAGACTTTATCCCCTCTTCAATTGATATTGTTGGTCTCCAACCAAGTAATCTAAGTTTCTCATTACTGCCAGTACAACCAAATTGGTCTCCATCAGGTGAACCAATGTTCTGTATGTCGAAGTCTTCCTCTTCTCTACCACTATTCTCTATTAAAGTTTTTATAATATTTCCTATTGTTATTTTATTCATGCGACACACATTATATATCTCACCATTCGTATCCTTATCAAGTCCAAGTAACAGTGCATTTATATTATCATCTATGTGGATTAGACTTCTATATCTATCCAAACTACCAGTAACCTTTATAGTATTACCTCTCACAACTTGATTGGCAAATGCAGCAACTACTCCTTGCCTTTCGACATGCAAATTCTGGCCATCTCCATATGTGTTGAACACTCTAAATATTGTATAATCAATTCCATACTGTGAATATGACTTCAAACAATACTCCCCATACAACTTTGATAAAGCATAATTTGATAATGGATTCAGTTCTCTTTCCTCATTTACCCATTCACCTTCACCATAGACAGCCATCGTAGATGTGTATATTATTTTCTTTACATTCATATGTCTGGCAAACCTACAGACATTCAAAGTTCCTTTTACATTCCAGTCCACATCCAACTCAGGTTCAACCATAGACTTGTGCCCATATGATTGAGCGGCTGTGTGATATATCACATCAACTGATGTATTATGTAATTGTTGAAAATTATCATATACTGAAATATCAAACTTGTAATCAGCACCCCATCTCTTATCAATTGTAATTACATTGTGTCCCAACTCTTTTAGTTTTTTTGTTAGAGCCTTTCCAATAAAACCATTACCAGTAACCAATATATTCATCTAAGCTGGCCCTTGTCCATTATGCTCTTTCCAATAATCTGACCAAGATGTAAACCTCACACCTTTGTCATCAATGTATCTGACAGCCCTTGGTTTTTCAGCTGTAACCTTTGTTACGAACTTATCCATATCATGCTCTTTCAACCACTCCCATACTAATTGCGTGCCAGTCTTTCCATTGATAAGTCCTCTATCTGGTTTAGCCTTTGCTGTAAAAATAACAACATCATAATCTTCTGATAGTTTTTGTAGTGATGTTCTGGCACCATCTATCGGTTCATCATAGATTGTACCATCATAATATCCTTTAGAGTTTTTATGAATCACACCATCAAAGTCTACAGCAATATTCTTTAGTTCATCAGGAAAGCTGTGTTCTCTTATTTCACCATTAGTATTGTAATGTGCAATATCCTCAGGCCTATTACCACCTATTGGTGGACATACCTTTCCACTTCCGTGAGTCAATTCATACTGTAACAATAAAGATAAAACTTCTATGGTATGATAATATTCACACTCAGCAACAACTTCTGTTAGATTAGGAACTCTATCTACCAATGGTTTTGCTGTTAGACAAGCCATAGGTATATCGTTTGAATAACACCATTGGAATGCTTTTATCAAATCTCTAGAAGTACCTGAAGATGAAAATCCCAATACCAAAGACCTACTCTTCTGTTCTTTTGTTTTTGTTGAAGTAACCATTTTCAACCATTGATGCATCCAGTGGTCGAAGTCTGTATCATTTATCAATGATGTAACCACTGTAGCACTGTCTGGACATATAGCATTCTTAGTACCATTACTAAGTCTTGATATGTCTATTGCTGAATGACTAGCAACTGCTAAGTTACCACCATGCCCTAAACAATAAATGTCATCAGCGTTGTTAAACTTTTCTTGCATCTCAGACCACTCATCTGAGTTTACTACATTATAATATATCTGTTCAATGTTTTCTATATCTAACATTATTACTCCTTTATATTTTCATAAATTGCTTCGGCTATTTGCCAATCAAATTCTGTGTCTATATCTGTAGACTCTATTTCATCAAGTGTTATAAAACCAGGATTGTCACCAACCAGTCCAGCCTTTTGAAACATAACATCCTTATCTATAATAGATATACCATAAGTTAGTTTTACGATATCTGGTAAGTCTTGACTGTTTGGTACATCGTCTAAATCGTAGTTTATAGGTTTACCATCTAACCATAAATGATTCTTTACCTCAGCAACCGAAGTCACACTATCGAATCCACCACAATAATAATCTATAGCATCTTGATGTGACTTCACAGTTACGAATGGAGCACATACTGGTGCTAAAAATACGATATCTGTTTCCGTTGTTTCAGCTATGTTTTTATGAAACTCACTATTTGTTGCTTCAGAACTCGCATAATACTCGTCTCTTTTATGAGTCTTTGTTCCGTATTGTCTACCAATATCTAACATATCATCACAGTCTGAATTTACTACTATCTCATCTATCCCATTGACTTGTAAAAGCACTTTCAGCTTCATCTCAAGCAAATTAGATTCACCAAATGGTTTTATATTTTTATTAGGAACTCTCTGAGAACCTTTTCTGACTGCTACAACTGCTGTAATCATAATTGTCCACCATTTATATCAAGCGTTGTTCCAGTAATATAAGAAGCCCCATCTGAACATAAAAATATTATAGGATTTACAACCTCATCTATCTCAGCAAGTCTACCCATTGGTATTACTTCTTCTAATTTTTTTATCTCTTCCTCTGTCATCGTTTCCAATAACATATCCGTTTTGGTTTGACTTGGACAAACAGCATTCACATTTATACCACGACCAGCAACTTCAAATGCCACTTGTTTAGTCAATCCAATTATACCAGCTTTACTAGCCGTATAATGTACTCCACTGGTATAGCTTCTGTGTCTACCAGCAATCGATGATACATTTACTATCTTACCACCATCGGGCATAATATCTAAAGTCTTTTTTATTATGTAATAGTATCCTCTAAGATTAACATCTATCACTTCAGTCCACTCACTAAAGCTAACATCCTCTATTTTGTTTGAGTAGTTTATAGCTGCTACATTGACTAAAATATCTACTGATTCCAAATCAGAAAAGTATTCATCAATTTCCCATTGTTTAGATATGTCACAATTATATGTACTTATACCAAAAACATCAGCACCATATTCTGTAAACTTATCGTATACTCTTTTGCCGATACCTCTAGAAGAACCTACAACAAGTACAACCTTATCTTCAAAATTATACATACACGTGCTCTACATCTGGCTTTGTTATAGCATATCTAGCACCAGGACCACTCACACAAGTGATGAGATGTGGTACTTTTTTTGGTACGACTATTATGTCATTCTTCCATACCTTTTTGGTTCCTTGTCCTTCAATCCACCATTCCCACTCTCCATCTAATATAACCCAATTTTCATCTGCATTTGGATGGTAGTGTTTTCTATTACCTTCACCTGATTGTTGATTTATTATCACACCACCAAAGGTATCATTGTAAGCAATCCTTACAGCCCAAGAATTGTAAGCCCCAAACTCCGTTCTAAGTTCGTCTAAGTTTGTTGTTGTGGCATTCTGATATTTTTCTAATTGTTCCCAGCTGATGTCCTCTAAACCATCATCCTTTAGAACCTTTACTACATCTGTTTCTGAATTCATTATAACCCCACTATTGGTTTTTTTGATTGAGCATCCCAGTGGTGTACTGGAATACCTCTTTCTCTAATCGCTGTTCTTATCTTCTTAGTATCTTCTCTTTCCTTATGTACTTTCTTTCCGTGGAACTCAGCATAAACAATATCAATATAATCTATCGAACCATCTTCAATCATTTTAGGTAACACCTCGTACTCAGCACCTTCGATGTCCATCTTCATTATTATATAATCATCTTTACTAAAATTTTCTACAACCCATTTACTGATATCAACTGACTCAACTGTTATGGGATTATCAAAGTCTAAGTTACCACGAGTCTTACCATATATTAGAGACGAAGAAGCAGCATGTCCTAAGTAAAAATCCTGTGTACCATCTTCAATCCACGCAGCCTTATTGTGAAAGGTTATACCATCAGTATTCTGTAACACTTCTGTAAATCTTGGATTACATTCAAACGATATTATCTCATACTCATCGCTGTTAGGATACTCTTCTCTAAACTTCTTTACAGATATAGCCGCATGTGCGCCTAAATCTAAAAAAACCTTTCTCATATTCTTGTATTCATCTCCTTACTAAAGTTCTGATTATAAAACATATTTTGCTGAGTCTGTTTTTCTATGGTTTTTGGATGATACAAGCTAAGCTCTTCATGTGGTGGCAAATGAGAATATGTCTTCACACCCACTATATGTTCATGCAACGGTCTAGTCCATCTAATATCTTTGTGATTACGGAATACCCTACTTTGATAGTCAGGATAATTTACCCAACTCTTTTCTGTAACTCTCCAACCCCATTTTCTAATATCATCCTCTGTCATACCATCTATTGTATTCACTCTTGGTATCCATATCAAATCAACATCGTTTATTGTTAGTATTTCTTTTAGCTGCTGTAAGAGTATTTCGTTTGGATATTCATCAGCATCGATATGAAATACATAATCACCAGTACTATTTTCTATAACCGAATTTTTATGAGCAGCAAAATCTCCGTCTAATTTCCTTTGATAAACTTTCATAACTCTATTTTTATCATAGAACTTTTTAGAATAGACATCTAACTCAAACCTTACAGCATCATCATCACCATCAACACATATAACAATTTCATCTTCATCATCTATATTATTATACAGTACATCTAATAATTTATTTATTTCTTCAGCCTCATTGTGGACTGTGATACCATAACTAATCTTCAAACTTACCCTCTGCTATCAAGTTTAGTGTGTAAGGTTTTATCAGTATAGGTTCAAAGTAAACAGCTTTACTCCTAGCCTCTATATAATTATATGTTCTATAACCACCACTCAACACACCTCTGCTTGAGCTTTTGGTAAAATTCTCCACATAATTCTTTATTCTATTGAAATCTCCAGCAACTCTTTTAGAGGCAAACCCACCTATGTTTACTCTTATGATAGCCTCATTAGCCTTTGTCTGTTGTAGAAGTTCAATGTCTCCTAGCTTCTTCATTTCTTTCAAGAACCTATCTGATTGAAATGCGTTCACTGGTAAATTTCGTTCTTCTATTTTCACACCAACCAAGTGATTACTAGCCTTACCATCTTTTTTTTGGTATGGTATGTTCACTCCCATCACTAATATGGTATGTAGCTTTAGCTGTCCTTTGCTTCTGTATCTAAAGGATATTATATCACCAGGAGAAACTTTACTCCAATTAGTCGATTGTCTCATTTACTATTACTCCCATCGCTTGACAAGCTTTCATAAATTCAAATTGTCCAAACTTCTGTGGGTTTTCGATATCAAGCCTTTTGCTATGTCCATCGTATTTATCCCTATCTTCTTCTGGTACATCCACTACAGCAGCATAGTTCCAATACCAGTCAGTAGGAACCCCCTCAGGATAAATAATACCCTTCTCTCCCATATTGATTACAGACGGATACCATACAAGTCCCCTCTCATTATCTACATACTTCAAGTCATTCATAAGTTCGGTATTATTTTCAACCATCTTTTCTAAGTGTAAACTATCCACAGCAAAATTAGTATTGGTTGTCATTCCACAATCAAAACATAGATAAGACTCAAATGGTTGTCCTTCTATTTCTGTTTTTTCCACAACACAATTATCTGATAAATCCATACATATTGGGCATTTTGTTTTTGATTCCATATTACACCTTCTTTAGTTTTGGTAGCTTCATTTTTGCTGGTTTATCTACCTTTTTTAGTTTAGGTAAATTCAAACTTACTGCTTGTGGTTGTTCCTCAAACTTAGGTAGATAATTTTCTAATATAGTCTTAAATTTATTTGTCATAGCATCCATAGAAAATCTATTTTTGTTCAGCATCGATTGTTTCTTTGCTGGAAAGCTATACTTATTATAATTTCTGAATACATCATTTATATATCTAGCGGCTTGTTGATAATTTACTGTATGCCACACAGCACCTTCCATTAATATTTCCTTTGGTAATGATGACTTATGAACTTTTGTCAATGTTCCTTGAAGTAAAACAGAATGTTTTCTATTCAAAAAGTCAAGATGACCACTCCAGTTAGGAGCAATAATAGGTTTCTCTGATAAGGATGCTTCTAATAAAGGACGACCAAATCCTTCTCCATGCGTAAAGGTAACATGAGCCTTTACCTTTGGATGATTGTATAATTGGTTCATCTCTTCATCTTCTAAATCTCCGTGTAAAAAATAAATATTAGGTAAGATATGTTCTTTACCTACAAGATTCTTTACAGATTCTATCTTATCTATTATATCAGCCCTATCAACAACAGAAAATGTAGCTCCACTTGTCTTTATTATAAGACCAGGTGCATTTCTTTGATTTTTGAATGTCTCTAAAAATGTTTTTATCAACATACCTAAATCTTTTCTATCATGCCCTAAATCACCTTGTAACCAATGACCAACAAATAAAAAGTTCCAATTGTTTTCTACTTTATCCATCTGTTGTACAAGATCTTTTGAGAAGTTATTTGTCTTTTTATAAACATTGGTATCAACACCCTCAAACAACACTTCCATTGGCTTCATCATTTTTACTATACCAAGCTTCTGGCCAGTCCGTTCATCAAGTCTATCAAACTCTACCTTTTGAAATATCTCCTTTGCAAACTTAGATGGAACTATGTTCATATCCATCCGATTTAGTCCCTCAATCCATTCACCCTTTGGTATCGTATTCTCTATACCAGCAGTAATTCCTATATTATATTTCCCAACAGCAGTAAACTCATTAGGAACTGACATCTGAATATGAATCTCTGGTTGTCTATCAGTTTTAGGTTCATCTAATAACAAATCAATAATTTTTTTATCATCAGCATCATTAGAACTCAAAGCATTCATTGGTGTATTACCCCATCTCATAGAATTTATTTTTATATCAAACAAATCCATATCAACCAGACTTCTAACTATATCCCTACTATGTGCTCCATAACCACTTCTAGTTGCCACAGGACCTGTAAATAATAATAATGGTTTCATCATAACTCCTATACCTTATGCATTTCGTATCTATCTCTTGGTGTCCACTTTTTCATGCCTCTGTCCATATGTTCAATAAATAATTTACACATAGTAGAGGCTGACATCATACCATCGTCACTCATAACAAACTCATGACCTAGCTTACCACATCTTTTTCTTTCTTCGTCTCCCATATCGTACCACTCTTTTAGTACATCAGCAAAGTCCGATGAACGAGGCCTGTCATCAAAAATATATGGTGTGGGTATTGAACCCTGCAAACTTGTGTTAGATGGCCACACTGGTTTAGCCCACTCTCCCCAAGTCAAATCAGGATTATCTTTCCATTGTTTTTCATTATGTAATGAGTGAATCCATTCATAGTCTTTATAAGTTAGATGTTCACCTTTATACTTGAATCCACATTGGTCTTGTAATCCACCCGTAACATTTACTGATATCGGCGTACCACACATCAAAGCTTCACAAGTTCCCAAACCGAATCCTTCATTGGAAGCCATATTCATACCAACATCTGCTATGTTGTATAAGTAACACAACTCTTTATCTGATAATCCTTGATGTGAGAATATAACATCATACTCAGCACAAACAGCCTCAACAACCGCTGGCAAGTCTGTTCCATTAGGGTCTTTAGGAGCAGTATGCATTACCAATGCACATTTTTCAGCTTCTTCTTTTGGTAACATATCACAGAATTGTTTATAAGCCATTATAACATCACCAGGTAATTTTCTTCTGATGTTTCTGTTGTTCCAAAATACTATGTATTTATAATCTTTACCACCAGTAACTTTTTTTCTGTATTCCACAAGCTTTTTATATTCTTTATGATTCTCATCTATTGGAAAAAAATCATTTTCATTTATTCCGTGTGGTATATATGTTGAGTCCCAGTCTGTTCTTGGTTTGTTCTGACAAACATTTTGAACTATGTTATGTGTTTGCTTTGAGATGTTCATAATCAAATCACAGCTCTCATAAAATGGTTCATTCCACATCGGATAAGGTAAGTCATCCCAAATGTTGTAATAAAATATTGGAATTTCTTGTCTAATCTCATGCTCCATTTGATATAGCCAATCCCAAAACCTTGGGTCTGTATAATGTAGAATAGCATCAGGCTTTTCTATTTGCATTACTTGTCTTAGTAAGTCTTGATTTCCATAACCACTAGTGGGATATAACCTTAGATAACAATCTTTTATACCTTTCTCTTTTTCAAGAGACTCTTTCATATCAACTATCTTTCCTTCATCAGGATGTTTTATTGCTCCAGCAATCTGAGCCCAATCATAATGGTTTAGAGTTCCTAAAACAAACTCACGAGACATAGTAGCAATTCCACTATGCATTCTCAAATCATCCGAAAGAAGAAGTATCTTCTTTTTAGCCATTCAATACCTCTTTACTACTATTTTTTAGTGGGAAATATTTTTTGAGAATCTCTAACTTATCATCATACTCAGCAATAATTTCCAACTCTTTTTCTATCGTATCCATAATATCAGGATGTTCAGCAACACCCACACCTTTTTCTAAAAGGTTCTCAACATTGATTCTATGCTTTTCAATGTGAGCCTTGAAGTGAAGCTTACTAGCTTCAATTATATCTTTCCTCATAATCTGCTTCCACTTGGTTTTAGATTGTCCCATTCGACAATTGTTTTTCTGAAACTCTCATCCTTGACATACAAGTCCATAGAACGATTTACTAATTTTTGTAATGTAAAGTTATCATCTAAATTTGATATTTTGAATTTTTTATACAAATCATCCAATAACTTTACGGTAGTTAGTTTTACATTATTCATATAATTACTCCGTATATATGTATATAAATATATAAGAACTAATTTATTATTACAATTTTTTTATCTCTTTTTGTAGCTTCTTGTAGAGCACTTTCTGTACCTTTTGAAATCATATCTTTGGGTATAAAAGCTACCATAACATCACAGTATTCTGCTATCTGCTTGTTCCTATGGTGGTAATGCCAAGTAGCATACTTCCTACCATAGTTATAACTCTCCAAAACACAGTGCTGATTATACTGATAATGTTTTGGTGGAAACTCTGAATAGTTTACTCCAAACTCCAATGAATACTTTTTAGCATACCCATCAGCACCATCTTTCTGTCCACCACTAACAACCTCTAATTTGTCTCCCCACTTTTGTTTTAGTTTGAAGACGAACTCTTGAATCTTTCTTTTATTAGTATACTTTCTACTACCAACTATAGCAACTCTCATTCCCCATCGTTCCTTTTTTGTTTCTTTGGTTTCTCACCACTACAAAATACAGCACAATCAGAGAACGATTTTAGAGCTGATATTAAATCGTTGGGTGATTTGTAATTGTGTATGAATCTTCTTCTATCTCCCATCTGAGTATCATCTTCTTTTCTTATGATATCATACCATACAAATTCATTCGGACCTAATACTGGTGTAGACTTTATAACTGTTCTGATATGTAATTTAGATTTATGTTCGTCAGCGAATCTGTTTACAGTATCCACATCTATTTCACCTTCATTACACCAAAAGTTTAGGAAGAAAGGTTTTCTACTATAACACTCATCTATATATTCCATTATAATTGGTTCATAGTCTGTATTGATAAACTCCGATAGCTTCATTCTTAGGGATACTTTATTCATGCTTTTACTCCCGCGTCACATAGTTCAGTTTGGTTGAAATCACAGAAGCGACAATTTTTCTTTGACGCCTCTTTACTATAAGTATGTTCTACATTATATTCTCCCTCAGCAGTAAAGCATTCTTTTAGAAAATTATCCAATCTAGCAACCACTTTATTTATTGATGGTTTACCATTTGCGGGTACGAACTTCTGAACTCTTTTCTGAGGGAAATCTAAGTTTTCATACAACTTTCTCTTTACGATAAAATACTCAACCTCAATCTTATCTATAGGATGACCATACTGCTTAGCATAAAATTGTTTGTACAACAGCAGCTGGTCTGTTTTATTTTTATCAGCCTTTTGCCACTTGTTCCAACCCATAGTGGATGTCTTTATGTCGTATATCTTTATCACATTCCTGACTGTATCTTTTATGACCACATCAAGATAACCAATAAACTTTATATTATTTGGCAAGTCGTAATCCAACTTTACTTCGATACCAAGTAGCTCATAACCTTTCTTACTGAAGTATTGTCCTCTCTTCTTTTTTAGAAAGTTTAGTATCTCAGTACCATGCACATAAAACTCAACCATCTCCTTTTCCGTACAAAACATCTCACCACCATTCTGTTCAAGTGCTGATTCAAAATTCTTTTTCATTCTAACTCTAAGCAAATCATCCAAGTCTAATGCTTCTGCTTTTTTAGCAGTCTCTGTATACATCACATGCAGAAAAGTCTGTATAACCTCATGCATCGATGTACCAAAGAGTGTGTGTATACTTTCGGTAAACTCTCTGTGTCCATCTACATACGCTGTCTTCCATCTATGTGGACATTGAGCCCACATTGAATATTGACTATAACTTATTCTCTTCAATCCATCCACCTACCGTGCTTTCTTAGATGCCAGAGTCTGTGTCTAAACATCTCCCATAACAAACCAAATAAAGTATCTGATTCATATACACCAGCTTTACATTCATACTTATACATTACTTAGCCCACTTTCCTCTAGCTACTACTTGAGCCATAACTCCATAGTTAGATATGTCTGAATAACTATCCACCA
>CEVG01068637.1_pt1 | contig 28692 bp, 25 predicted proteins | sample 356511 | NCBI WGS metagenome assembly CEVG01 (sample SAMEA2623426, study PRJEB7988) | marine metagenome | biome: marine biome (ENVO:00000447); feature: surface water layer (ENVO:00002042); material: "saline water (ENVO:00002010), including plankton (ENVO:xxxxxxxx)" | depth 5 m | reverse complement strand
TGCTGATTGTAATTTACAATCAGCATGGTATAGAATGCTTAGATGCAATACGAGCCGCAACAGGTGAGGGGTATCAGTACTATTTACAAGGAAATATATTAAAGTATTTGTGGAGATACAGATATAAGAATGGAAAAGAAGATCTACAAAAAGCATTATTTTATCTACAAAAAATGATTGAGGAAGTAGATGAAAGTTAAAGTATTCTTAGTGCTTGACATTGATGAGGAAGAAAACATACTTCCCATTGACGATGGCATTGAGGATGCTGTACAAGGCATCATTGAAAATTTAATTTTTGATGTTGATGGAATTGAAATAAAGAGCATAAAGGTGACACATGACAAACGCACTACCAACTGATTATCAAAACTTCATAGCTGTTTCTCGCTATGCAAGATGGATCGCTGAAGAAAACAGAAGAGAAACGTGGACAGAAACAGTATCAAGATACATGGATTACTTATGTAGTAAGATTAATATAGACAATGCTACTAAAGGGTATCTGTGGGAAGCAATACATAGCTTACAAGTAATGCCATCTATGAGAGCATTGATGACTGCGGGTGTTGCACTTGATCGTGACAATACTGCGGGATATAACTGTGCTTACTTGCCTGTTGATGATCCCAAATCATTCGATGAAGCTATGTACATATTATTATGTGGTACAGGTGTTGGCTTTAGTGTTGAAAGACAGTACACAGAAAAGTTACCTGAAGTTCCTGATAAGTTGTACAAGTCTGATACATGTATTAAAGTAAAAGATAGCAAAGAGGGATGGGCAAAGTCCTTACGTATACTGATATCACTTCTGTATGCGGGTGAGATACCAACTTATGATGTTTCAAAAGTACGTCCTGCAGGATCTAGACTAAAAACATTTGGTGGTACTGCATCGGGTCCCGGTCCACTAGTTCAATTGTTTCAATTCGCTATCAATACATTTGAGAATGCTAAAGGACGTAAACTTAATTCATATGAGTGTCATAGTCTTATGTGTAAAGTAGGTGATGTAGTTGTATCAGGTGGTGTACGTAGGTCAGCAATGATTAGCTTATCTAATTTATCTGATATAAGAATGCGTCATGCTAAGTCAGGTGAGTTTTGGAAGACTGCACCTCATATGAGCATGGCTAACAATAGTGTTGTTTATACAGACAAGCCTGATGGTGCTACATTCTTACGAGAGTGGACTTCACTTGTCGAGTCTAAGTCAGGTGAACGAGGTATATTCAATAGAATTGCCGCACAAAAGCAAGCTGAGAAGAATGGAAGACGTACAGCAGATATAGATTTTGGTTGTAATCCATGCTCTGAGATTATATTGCGTCCATATCAGTTCTGTAACCTCACTGAGGTGGTAGTTCGTGATAAGGATACCTCTGATGACCTAGCGAGAAAGGTGCGACTAGCAACGATTCTAGGCACAGCACAGGCGACATTGACTAAGTTCCCATATCTTAGAAAAATATGGAAAGATAATACAGAAGAAGAAAGACTTCTTGGTGTTAGTCTTACAGGCATCATGGATAATGGTTTAACTAGTTCTACTTATGATTTGAAACATATATTACAAGAGCTAAAGCAAGTAGCTATTGATACAAACAAAGTTTATGCTGAGAAGTTTGGAATACCACAATCTACTGCTATTACTTGTGTTAAGCCTAGTGGAACAGTATCGCAGTTGTGTGATTCAGCTAGTGGTATACATCCTAGATATGCAGAGTATTATATAAGAACTGTAAGAGGTAGCAATCACGATCCACTTACACAGTTTATGAAAGATCAAGGTGTTCAAAGTGAGCCTTGTGTAAATAAACCTAATGAAAATACTGTGTTTAGTTTTCCATTTAAGTCACCTCGCACATCAACAACGGCATCTAATATGTCTGCTATAGCTCAATTAGAATTGTGGCTAACTTATCAAAGATATTGGTGTGAGCATAAGCCTAGCTGTTCGGTTTATGTTAGAGATCACGAATGGGCAGAGGTAGGAGCATTTGTTTACAAACATTTTGATGAAATGTCAGGTGTATCTTTCTTTCCTTTTGATGATCATGTATATCAACAAGCACCATATACTGAGTGTACTAAAGAAGAATATGAAGAAGCAATAAAAAAAGCCCCATCTAGAATAGATTGGAGCTTGTTAAAAGACTTTGAGAAAGAGGATACTACCTCTTCTAGTCAGACACTTGCTTGTAGTGGAGATTCATGTGAAGTTGTTGATATTGGTGTTTAAATGCAATTTGATCTCTTTGAAGAGCTACCTACCGATGTAGGTGAAGATGGCAAGACTTGTATTAAATGCAATAAATATTTACCACAAGAGTCCTTTGAATGGTTTTCAGGAGCTAGTACGTGGAGAAGACCAGAATGTAAAAAATGTAGAGGAGAAAGTAGGAAAGTAACAGAGACCTTAAAAAAGTGTACTCCCCCACCAAGTAAAGACCACACTTGCCCAATTTGTGAAAAAAGTTTAGAAGAAATATCTTTACATAGATCAAAAAGTATGGGTTCATTTGTTTTGGATCACGATCACGAAAAAAATATATTTAGAGGTTGGCTGTGTCATTGTTGTAATACAGCTATAGGTATGTTACGTGACGATCCAACCACAGTAATGAGAGCATATAAATACTTAAAGGAGTTCAAAGATGAACATAGTTGATAAAGGTTACAAAGCATTTTGGAAAGGTAATTTAGTTAATCCTTACAATACAGGCACTTACAGAAATAAAGAGTGGGAGAGAGGATTTAACAAAGCTTACTTTGAGCAGTTAAAAAAGGTGAAGAAACATGAATCTAGAAAAGGAAGCAGAGCAGTTCATTAATAACAAAGTAAAAGATTGCAAAGAAGACATTAAATTAATTATACAAGAATTGAAAAAAGCACTTGACAAATTAGAAAAAATGCTTTAATTTATAAGTAGATTGATTGCAATACCTTTCGTAATCAATCGTAGCTGTGTGGTCAACTCTGAGGGAGTGGTATTAATTTACTGCTCCCTTTCTTTTTTGACTAACTTTGCAAACTTTAATATTTCTCTTAACTCAAAGTCAGACATAGATAGCATATCTTCTGTAGTAGTTTTTAAAGGCAACCTAGATCCCTCTGAAACTGCTTTGTTATAGGATTGTATTGCTTCAATCAAAGTTCTACTATCGTACTGTGCTATATCTGATATTGTTTTCAGTCTTAATAAATATTGTCTTGTTCCCATATTAGGAGACTGCCCCTCTCCACCTCTTATTTCTACTTCAGGTAAAACTAAACCCTCTCTTATTTCATCTATAATTCTACCTTTTATATCATTTAACATAGCCTTTACTACTATCCTCTTATCTTCAGGGGATTTAGCTAAAAACTCTTTATCCTTTAACTTATGATATGCGGCATTTTCTAGATAAGGTGCTATTACAGATCGCACATACTTATCAGCTTGTGGGAACTTACTTCTATATTCTTGATTCCATGCTCTCATGTCAGCTATGTTTAATAGTCTTTCCATGTTTGTTGGCTGACCCATGCCTTTAAATCCTAGTATGTCGTACCATCCACCTGATGTGTACTCTTTATCTGTTCTTAGCATTGATGACTTCGGCTCCATATAATACTCAACCGGCCCGTCACCACCTAGCATTCTCATTAAATTAGTTACATACCTAGTTGCATTGTACAGAATCTTGTCTCCTGAATCTCTGTCCTTAACTACAAGTTTCTCATCATCCTCTCCTAAAGCATATGTAGATAGCTTTTGTATTGGATCTGCTAATGGTCTAGTGTATCCTGAAATGTAGTTCGTTGGCATAGCTAAGATTGCATTACTAGTTATTTCAACAAAAGATTTTGTATCTTCATTAACAACTTTCTGTAGGATTGTGTCAAAGTTAAATATAGAACTAGTGTTTCTCGTTAATTGAGACAATGCTAATTGTTCACCTAATTCTTTTACTAAGGTAGGTGAGAGATCAGAAACAGTTGATTCTCCTCCTGTTATAGGATTAACATTTTTCTGTCTTAAAACATTAACTACTCTACCTAGTATGGCACATTGAGAATAAGGAAACAGATATGTAATATCTTTAGGTCTACCATCTATTAGTTCCATATTCCATGACATACCTAGTCGTTGCTTCTCCATATCTCTTTCTGCACATGCACCTATTAAGGTGTACTTTAAAGCACCTGACATCATAGTTTCTAGAAAACTTGTATCATCTAATTCTTTGCCTGTAAAATCACTAACCATTTGATTGGCTACATACCCTGTAGTAAGTAGTCCACCACCTGTTACATTACCTTTAATGAAATCCCTAACTTTTTCTGATGATATTGGTTTACCTCTCATGCCTGCTCTGTAAAGTTCAGCCATCATATTAATATTACCACCACCAAGTGAGTTATATGTAAAGGCTATGCTATTATTAAAAAACTTTCCAAATGGCATTAGTGTACCTATTAGAGGAACATCACCTACTTCTTCTAATCTAGATGCCATCCAACCGAAAGGATCAGCTAAAGCATCTTTTACAATTTCACCACTTTTAATGTCTTTATATTTTATGCCTTTCCCTGTATGATATGATTTACTAAATATATCTTTAAGTGTAGCTTCCGTTGCACCTGCTTGAATATTAAAGAAGTCAGTGGACGTTAACGCTGTTTTTAATGTAGCTTCGTCCTGTGCCATAAACTCTCTAAATCCCATATCATATTTTTCTCTTAGTAATCTATCTACATGACCTAAATAAGATTGTGATTTAGTAAAAGTATCAATAGCTGTTACTCCACCCATTTTTTGTACAAATTTTAAATAGGCTTCATTAGTACTCATCCACCACGGAGGTACACCTTGCACACTTGTCTTTCCACCATCTACTATTTTTTCTGCGTATCCAAACTTCTTTGCTAATTCATTAACATCTCTTACATCTACACCACCTACAATAACTTGTTGCAAAGACTTGGCACTTTCAGGAGATATTAACATCATTTTATCAAAAGCTTCTCTTGTAGCATTTGGTTCTAGTAATGTAGCTAATTTAAATCCTAAATTTTTTCTTGAGTTTCTAGCTGTGGTCATAGCTTTACTACTAATGACTGTTGCCCAACTTTTATTACCTGATAAGGCATCTAAAGATTGACCTATTACATTTAAGGGCATTGCCCATATGTTATTTAACATGAGTGCAGTATCTGTAGCTACATTTAATCCTGTAGTGGCTGTCCAACCACCTAAGTTTAAAGCTGTAGTAGACCATGTAGAAACCAATCCTCTTTTCCATCCTTGTTGAAAATAACTAAAAGGTCTCTTTTTTAAATTCTTTAATAGTTTTTCTTCTCCTAATTTCTCAGCTAATATGTTTTTTTCAACTTCTAAATCAGTCAGTATACTCTTTGATATTCTACTACCTATTTGTAAAGTTTTACCAGCATCACTTATCTTATAATTCATAGAGTCTATAAACTTATCAAAAGCATCAGGTTGATTGAAATCAACAGTGTTAAATAGCATCTCACTTTCTAACGTACCCTCTTCATTTAATCTGTCTTTAACTCTTTTCATAGCTTTAGTGTAAGCACCTTTCTGTTGAGGAGAGAGTGTTTCTTTTAATAACTTAGTAAATGCTGCCATAAATTGACCTGATCCTTTTTGATTTCTTAGATCAACAAAATACCTTAAATCTAATTCTTCAACCATATGTTGAATCATACCTTTTTGTTTTAATTCATCATTACCAAATAAAAAGAAATCCATAAAATCTCTACTAGCAAATACTTCATCTTCTCCTAATAGTTTTTCTCCTCTTTTTGTAGACTCTTCCCAAAACTTAGTGAGAGCATCAGCTTTCAATCCGATCTTCTTTACAATTGCTTCTTTTTGTTCATCTGTCTTAGGTTTTTTAGTGAAAAATCCCTCAAAGTTAAAAAACTTGTTTTTAGTTAAAGGCTGTCCTGATAGAGCTAACTCTATTCCTCCACCAATCATGCCCTCAAACAAAGATAAGAAGCCTTGCATCTGATTATATTCATCTTGCTTGCCCACCTTTATCATTGTTTCTTGGTAGTACTTATCTAAGCCATAAGCTAGTGCCATATCAGCTATTGTTACAGCACCTATATTTTTTAATATTTGACCTTTAGTATATTGCTTTACACCTTGTTCTAATGCTGTTCCAAATGCTGCATCTTTTATTTGTTTTTTAACTGCCCATTTTCCTAACAATTTAGGTAAAACAATTCCTGGTACAAAGTTTGTTGGACTCTCAAATGGATTAGCTGTGTTTGCTAAGTGTTCTGATAAACCTGATATAGCATCCCATGTGCCACTAAATCCCTCCTCTTTCCACCTACTGAAAATGCCTGGATATTTATCATAGATATCATATGCATTTTTATAGATTGGATACTCTTCCTGTTTTGCCCTACCTACAGCTAAACCCTCATTTAATATGCCTACATCACTACTATCTACATTTCGCATTCTAGTTTGAAAACGATTCCATACTTCTTCATTAGTAAAGTTATCTGCTAATGTTCCTGCTCCTGACACAGCAAGATAATTTCTTAATGCAGTATTAATACTAGGATCATTTATCATTTCATCTTCAGTTATCTTTTCAGTCTTCTTGATAAACTGAGGATCTACAGTTGTCATAAAAGGCTCAAGAGAGGAAGACATTTGATCACCATAGTCTGTAAAATCCTGTTTAGGTACAGGAACTATATTTATCTTATCTGGTGTTATATCATCCTTAACTTCATCTATAGATGGTAAATTATATCCTGGTGTAATGCCATAAAAATCATCATCATTTAAAATTAAACCACTCATTAAAATGTTCCTCTAATAACATCTTCTATCAGCACTGTTTGTACAATTCCATTTGCATCTTTGTACTGTAACTGCGTTCCCGGAAGTAATTCTGCTGTTTCGTCCATGACATTTACAAATATTTTCAATGCTGCTCTGTTGTTAAACACAGTATCTTTATTAATATTTGCTATATTTAAAAAGTCTGTAGCTCTAAAAATTAACTTATTATCAGATGAAGTTTGTGCATAAGTATCCATCATATTTGCAAAATCTTGTTGTAATTTTTGTTTATTATCTGATTGCAACCATAAAAGTGAAAATACGTTTTTGCCTGCTTGAGCTATTGTGTTCATTCGACCTTTAATTGTTCCATCTGTATCATTTGGAATATCAAAATCAAGCTTATCTGGATTACCATCCCAATCATTAGGAAACATATTTTGTCTAAATATATCACTAAAACTAGCTTGTGCTGTTTCACTAGACCCTATAGCATTTAATAACAATAGTATCTTCTTACCAACTTTCTCTTCAATTTTTGAGTTAGTTGGATCACTCATACCTTTTGTTATATCATAGTCTGCCATAGTATCTGCACTAGCCATATCAAATCCTATCTGTGATGGATCAAGTGTATCAAGTTGACTGTAATCAAAAGATCTGTTACCTACAGGTATGTTGCCTGCCATCTTTAAGTATTTAGCTGACTCTTTAAGTGCTGAGTTAGGATCACCATACATAGCACCAAATACACCTGCATCATATTCACTAGGTGACTTACTACTATTGAGAAGCTCCATATGACCTCTGTACTTTTGATCTAGTAATTTGTTGAGATCAACACCATCTGCTGATTCTAAATTAGCTACATCATTAAACAGATTATTGATAGTGTGTGGTTTTAACGTAGCACCATTATCTATATGATACTGTTGTAGATCTTCAATTTCTTTTCTGAATCTTTCAAAGGCAACAGGACCCGCTTTTATGATGTTCTGAATAATTCTAGGATCAACACCTTTGAGATCTTTAGTTATAAACTCTCGCATAGCTATAACGTCAGTCTCATTCTTTTGTAGTTTTGGTATTACATAATTTCTAACTCTACTAAGTGCAGACTTTGCTGTAGCTAAACCTAGCTCTCTAGACTTATCTAGATTATGCTGTATAACTTTAGCTTGTCCACCTCTTCCTTTTGGATTGGCTGCTGCTAAACCTAATGTACCTAACAAGAAGATCCAATCTCCTGTTTTCATATTCTTAGTCATGTTTCTTAGACTATCAGTTCCCTTTTGCATGAACGACTTTTTCTTCTTAGTTAAGAAATTATCTTCCCACTCATAACCTTCGGGTGGATTTGGTGTATCTTCTGGTAACATATTTATCTCCTAGACATAAGACCCATTTCAGGGTTTGGCATTTGTTCTGGTGTAGGCATCTCTTGTGGTGTTGGTTCTTCTTCTATTGGCATCTCTTCCATCGGTGGTTCTGCTTGTTCTAGATCCATCATAGGTTCTTCATCATCTAACATAGAAGCAGTACTTCTCATAAAATCAACACCCTCATCATCTTCTTCTGTTTCTGCAACTTGTTGTATTTCTCTACGAATCTTTTCAGCTAGGTGACTTGTACTCTCTTGTTGTTCTCCATCAGGATTTAATCCATCTACAACTTGAACACCTGCTTGTTTACCTAACATTCTTATATATTCATGTAACACAGGACTTATTAACATCTTATTGTCCATGCTATGTTTACCTTGCATTACAAAATATGTTGTCATAGACTCAACAATTATTTCTACAGGAACACCCATATCTAACATTTCAATTGTGTTATCAACAACTTCATCTTGTGATATTCTACTTATGTAAAAGTCTATAACCTCACCTAATCTGCTCATTTCAGCAGGTCTCTCGTAAGGTCTACTTTTAGGTTCTACAACTAAGGATTCACCTGGTGTTGGTCTGTCAAAAAATTCTGCCATTATATCGCCCTCTTTGCTCCTAAACTATTTATCATAGGATGATCAGGATGATATTTGTTTAAGTGTTCATAGATAACTCCTTTTAACTGATTAGCATTTTTTGGAGTGTAGATTTTCTTTCCTTGACTATCCTTTTTAGTTTTACTTTCATCTCTAAATGATGCCCATCTTCTCATTACATTTTGCATCATGCCATTTAAAGTCTTTTTTCTAGAGATAGTATCACTCATGTACCATACATACATTTTATCTTGTGTTTTTTTATCAAATATAGTATCTCCTGTTATACCTAATTCTTTACCTCCTCTATCTAATATATCATTAATTGTACCACCTAGTATCTGATAAAACCCAACTGCTGTACTATCTAGTTTATATTTCTTTAAATTGTATTTATGATATTTTCCATTCTTTTTGGCAAACTCAGCTACGTCTTTAATTTTCATTGTATTTACTTTTACGTTTTTAAATGGACTATCCTTACTTTTACCTTGATCAGCTAATAATGTATCGTATTGTCCTAGCCCCTCTGCGTACATAGCTTTTGTTGCTAGAGGTAATCTTAGATCACTACTATCCATATTTACAAATGATTCATTATCAGGAAAATATGTAGTTCCCTTTACAGGACTTAGACTCACTGTAGGCACATCTTCTAATTTTTTATCTGCTTCTTCATTGAAGACACCGAATAACTCTCCTAATGCATCCATTGAAGTAGCGTTCTCTTTGACATCATAAGGAGTCTTTAAACTTAATTTAGCTTTATCTAATTGATTCTGTAATAAACTATTAGCGTCATCTGCCACCATTTGTGCTAACTCTGATTGATAAAATTGTGGAGAAAAGCCATTTACAGGTGTACCATCATCCATGCTTAACCCTCCCATAACAAATCCACCTTTAGAGAATCCTCTCTTATCTTGATGAAATTGTTTTAATTGATTGTATAATTTTGCATAAGGAATTGTATCCTTTAAACTTTTTATTTTTCTCATTGATTTATCCTATATTTGCTATTGCATTAATCATTGTTTGAAAGAAACCACCATTAGCTTCTGCTTGTTTTGCATCTGCATCTAGCTGTGCTATAAATATAGAAGCAGCTCTTTGTAGTTCATTTTGGTCTGCTGTGAATGCCCAATTCATTAGATCTCTAGCTGCTTGGTAATCTTGCTCTAGTTGCATTTTAGTCAAAGCTGTAGAGTTATTAGCATCGTTCATGTTAGCTTGGTTCAAAGCTCCATTATTAAAATTAGTTACAGACTGATACCAAGCTGCATTCGCAGTCGATACAGCTAAAGCATTAGTTGCATTGAATTGTGCCCGGTTCTCTTTTAACGATGCAAAGAATTTTGTTAGTGCTGCATCTTCTTTGAACTGAACTTGAGCCATAACATTCTGTTGTTCAGCATTGAATCTCTCTTGTGATGCTTGTAAGTTTGCCATTGCAACATCAACTTTATTTTTCTCAGTAATATTTAATTGTTTAGCTGCATTTTCAGCCGCCTGATCATTAAATAGAGCATCTATCTTAGCTTGACTTTTTAAAATACTTACTTGCTGTTCATTCTTTAAGTTTTGTATATCCATTTCTAAGAAAGCTTCAGCGTTTGCAATTTGTGCTTGCTGTTTGTTTGTTAAATTTTGTATATCTAACTTAGTAAGAGCTGCTGCATCTGATATGATTTTTGCATTTTCTGCATTTAAGTTTGCTATATCTACACTTTGAGCCATTCTTGCGTTCTCTAAAGCTATCTGAACGTCTGCATCATAATTTTGTTTAGCTATATCAGATATAGTAGATGCATTCTTTACTCTAGCTCTAAACTCTTGATCAAATTCTATACCTAAAAACTCTGCTCTCTGTTTTGCTGCTAGTATAGTAGCTTGCTGTCTGTTATTTAGATTTTGTAATTCAAAGTCTGCAACAGTCTTAGCATCTGCTTTCGCAATAGGTAATGCTGATTCCATAGCCGCCTGTACAATAGCCTGACCTGCAAGAGATGATGCATTTAATCCTCTAGCATTCATAGCCGCTAATGCTGTTCTCATAGCTCCTGCTGCCCACGGGGGAGTACGACCTGGTTCAAAGTCAGACATTAACTCATCTAACTGCCCTTTTACCATTGCCTTTGTACTAGGATCTGCTGTCACAAAAGCTGCTTCTGTTTTCTTTATGACATCATCAGCTTTTTCTTTATCATATGCTGACTGCACAAGTTCGTCATCTTGAACAGTTCTTTTATCAGGAGCTTTAACTGTAGTTGCTTCATCTATCTGTGCAGCTTTCAGATCTAATGCAGCTAAATCTTCAGGATTCATTGTCTCAGCTTTTACTTGAGCTTCATCTGATACTGTTCCTTTTACTGCTTTTACATCTTTTAGATTCTCATCTATATCATCTGCTACTTTAGATATATCTTCATCTTTCATTTGAGCTGCATCTATCTGTCCTGCAGTTGTATCAACAGTTTTTGTATCAGAAATATCTCCTATATCTATAGAATCAGGAGTACCAGATATTTGCCCTGTTCCCTCACTTACTAAAGTTTTATCTCCTGGTTTTACAGTTATCTGATTTACAGGAGTAGATGTTGCTAACTTAGCAAAGTTTTGAGGTGTTTCAATAGTTGTTCCTGTAGTGTCAGTAGTGTTAGTAGCTGTTGTGTTAGTATCAGTATTAGTAGTAGTATTAGTAGTTACAGGATCAGGAGTAAATGTAGTAGCACCAGGAACTGTTGAGCCAAACTTTTTATTCATGTCTGTAGCTTGTTGTGTATTAGAACCTGCTCCCTCTGCTTTAGCTTGTGCCATCCACTCTTCTTTTGTAAATGGTGCGCCACTAAAATCGTAATTATCAAATGTAGATAAATCTTTATAATCCCCTGATGAACCACTAATATATTTGTTCATTTCAGATAGTGGCATACCACCTGGTGCAAACCCTCGTCTTTGTCTTCCTACAAGTGTTGTAGCTTCATTAAACATTTCCATGACATAACTTTTAGCTTTATCGTTACCCATGATAAAATTATTTACTTCTTCGATATTGTTATTGCCCGTGTAGCCTTTCATCTGTGCTAACTTGAACATTTGATCATTTGTAAATCCTGCAAAATCTGCCATGTTGATTAATCCTTACTTAATACTTTATCTAATTTATCTTCTAATCTGTGTAATGCATCCATCACTTGACTAAGATCATCACGCATTTCTTTACGTGTTACGTATTCTTCTCTTGTTTTATTTAAAAGTATGTCTATACGTTTTACTTCCTGTATGAGTCCTCTAAATGCCCATACAGCAGGAGCTATAACTAAAGTTAAAATGATGTTCCAAAACATCCACATACTAATTTCCATATTCTACTCCTGTATTGATTTTAAATACCATACGAGCCAACCAAAACCGACAATTGTACATAATAATAAAAATATAAAAATGCCCTCTATAATACGTTCTTTTATCTCTTGCTGACGATATAGCTGTTCTTGTCTAGCTTTTCTAATCTTGCCCTCCATTGCAATCAATTCTTCCCAAGCTTTATGACCATGTGAGAATTGAATGAAAGTTTTAAGCTCATATCTTTGCTCTTCTAGTTTCTTCTTAGCGGCAAAGGCTTCTAATGCTTCTTGTTCTACTGATCCAAATACCTTACGAAAGATAGGTGGATTCTTAGCTTGTTTCTCTTTTTGTTCTATATCAGACACAGCACTCATCCATCTTGATAAATCTCCTGTCATAGATTCAATATCACGACCTGCTTGAAAAGCACGTTTGAGACCGGAAAATGCCGTACTTGCTGTGGTCAGGCAAGCACCAATTGTAATTGGATCAAACATTAAGATGGTTTAGTTGGCCAGGTTACATTATATATGTCAGATGCTTTTGTTATATCACGTAGCTGTTGTCTATAAGTTCTCCATGCACTAGAATCTCCATCTGCATCTTCAATCTTATGTATCTGCCAATCAGCTTCAGCTAGTAATGGCTCTCTTTGTCCTCTCAAACTATCCATCATGTCACGATCTAACCTGTCTTGCCACTCAGCATCTTGTGATGCTTTTGTTACAGTTTTACCATCTTCATCTGTGTAGGTTTTATGTCTGTCTATTTCTGACCATTTTGTAAACCATTTATCATCTATTTTCTCCACACCATCTTGAACAATAATTTTTGTATTGCTTGATGGAGTAGGACTTCCTGAGGGATAAATTAATTCATATCCTAAATGATCAATTAGATCTGCATTTATACCTGAACCTAAAGGAAAGGACATATTTTTATTATTTTCCTTAATTTCAGTTTCTGTATGTATCTCACCTGTATCTTTTTTTCTATATTCTGCCATTTGTTTCTCCTATCTCAAAGCCATATACATATATCTAGAAGTTGTTTGACCATCATTCATGTCATTAGATCTGTTATGGGTGCTACCCTCCTCAGCAGTTCTTACTGTGCCATCATTGCCCTTGACTATAAATCCACTAGAGTGAGGAGATATTACGTTACCTGTAACACTCTGCCAACTTCCTGGAGAGGACAATTCATCATAAGCATCTACACTTGTTGTTATACCTCTATTAGATGTAAATAGCATCCATGTACCCCTATTTGCTCCTCCCGTTCCAGAATTGTCATAGTTTCTTATTAAAATAAATCTAGCTGAAGAAGAGAATCCACAATCAACAGTTATATCATTAGCTGATCCTGAATAATTTCCTATTTTACATATGTTAGGATATGATGCGAACACAGTATACATAAAAACTTTACCATCAGCATTTATGCCACCACCACCCATTCCTGTATCTTGCCCTACAGAAAAAGTATTTTTATTAGGATATAAATCTGCCCAAGCCTGATAATAATCACTCCACCTATTATCACTCCAACCATAAGTATATCTATGTTCTGCTGTCATAGCAGAGAATCTTCCTGCGGGATCTCCTGGTCCTGCTGCTTTACAATAAATTACAAGTCCTGTATACCCTGACTGAGAATAGGAATTTACCCAAATCATTTCAGGTTCTACACCTAAGTTGTGCTTTACATGCTTAGTTCCCCCATTACCATAATAGTAACCTGAATGTGCAAATTTAGGAAATTCTCTAATCATGTCACCATCTGTACGTGGACTGTTTAATAGTGTACTTGAATAAAACCCCTCTTTAAAAAAATCGTGATTATAACTTTTTTCCATTCTCACTTGCTGATGCCATCTAGGATAGTATGCGTCTGGACAAATTCTTCTTGCAATTTCCATAGTTCTAGTATTAGAATTAGGTGTAGTAACCATTGCTATATCAGGGGGAAAGCCTGCAACTAATCGTGGATTATACGCACTTTGATTTCCATTAGCTCCTACATAGACATCTGTATGTGATCTTGCTGGTTTCATAGGATTCGTTCTTATCGCTGTATATACATAAGTATCTCCATCATTGTTAAAACTTCTATGTGTTTGATTAGTATCGGAGATAACACTAGCATCATCAACTAATTTAAAACCATCAGGCATTTGATGAAACGTAACCCTATCTGTTGCAGAAGTTCCTATATCATTCATAGGTATATACTTACCGGTACTTCCATAACCATTTGTGCCTGACAATACTCCCTGAGTAGTATGAGTAAGATATGGTATGTTGAATCCGTAGCTTCCTGATGGTTTTTGATCACTCATTACGAACCATCTTGCATCATTGTTAGTACTCCATGCACCTGTACCATCAGCATTTTTAACCATAACAAAACTTGGTTGCCATCCTACTGATATATGAGTTCCTCTATTACCAGAACCATTGCCCCCTGCGTTAACTCCCTCATAGCTTCCTGTCTGAATAAAGCTATTAGCACTTTCATCATGGGCAAATAAATAGGCTACGTATTCATAACTAGATGCATTACTTGAATCTGCTGAATGAGTATTAGCACTTCCCTCTCCACCTCCATGAACTCCAACAGTAAAGTGAGTACTTGTTGGTGCAGTATTATTCCATATAGAACCACCACTTCCATCATCAGCACTTATAAATGCAGAAGTTAATTGTTCATATTTATGCCATTTTGTATGCCCCATTGATCTGTGATAACAAGCCCAAGAAAAATTATAATTGCTAGGATTGGATTTGTTTTTTATTAATATCATTCCAGGTTCACATTGTAGATTATGTGCTATACTTTGAGGTGAACTTGAGCCTGTATAATTAACTATATCAAAAAATCTAGGTTTAACTCTAAACACCCAAAAATCATAATGAACACCATTTGTATTAATTTCACTAAACGGCCCGATATTTGCAGCACCTCCACCACCACCTGCTCCAACATTGAGAAAGCTAACCCCCTGATTTGATCCTGGTGATGATAATCTAGCAGCTGAACTTGTATCTAAATAATTTCCAACTCCTGTACCACCTTTATTTAAAGTATCAATTAGGTAATGCCTACTTCCTTTAATCCACATCAAACCATCATATGTACTTAAATCAACATTACTTCCATTGTAATTGTTAAAAACAATTGTATCTGTTCCTCCTGATCCTGTATATGAACCAGAATAAAAATAATCTTCTATATATTCTGTAGGCTCAATTGCTGATTGTTTTCCTGTAATAGCTCTTGTTAAACGACTCATATTTTATCCTTAATATTGGTTAGTTGCTGCATGAAACCCATGATAATTAGCACCTGCATCATATGTTATAAATGTAAAAACATCATATCTTGATGCTGTAGATGATAGAGCTGGTGCTTGTCCTCCATCTGCCCACCTTATAGATGATGGCCAGGTTGCTGCTCTATTACCTGTACCATCCTGTAAAAGCATTAATGTAAAACCATATGCTTTAGTGTTATCAAAAGTTTCAGTAAAGGTAATACTACAAGTAGTTGAATTTAATGTTCCTACAAATACAACATCAGCATCTAAGTTTAAAGCTTGACTTGATCCCATGTTACCTAAACTTATATACTCTTCACTCGTCACACCTAAATGTTTATTAGTAAGTGTTTGTGCAGTTGATAAATCTGCTGTAACTGATGTATCTATATTTAAGGTAACAGTACCTGTAGTGCCACCACCTGAAAGTCCTGTGCCTGCAGTTACTCCCTCAATGTCTCCCTGAATAGTACTAACTGTTGTATCTACATAATCTTTAACAGCTGCACTTGTTGGTAAAGTTGTATCATTATCGTTACTTCCGATACCCTCAGATTCTGTAACTATAGCACTTGCTTTAAAGTTATCTACTTCTATGTTTGATACAGTATTGTTATCTGCATCTATAGTTTTATTTGTTAGCGTATCAGTAGATACTCTAGAAACTAATGTACTATTAGCTCCTTGAGGTAGTGTCATAGTATTAGTAGTTCCTGTACCATGAGGTTGTGCCTTAATTATTTGACCATGACTATTATCGTGGCAATTAAGTTGAATCTGTCCTACAATACTTTGACCACCCACACCTGCATTGCCCTGTACTTCTAATATATTAGTTGCAGCTCTAACTTGTAAATTACCTGATGCAGTAGTTGATATGCCACTAAATACAGGGGCTGTTAATGTTTTATTTGTAAGTGTATCAGTTGTTGCTCTACCAACTAAAGTGTCTGTAGATGTTGGAAGAGTTAATGTTCCTGTATTACTAATGGTTGAAATAACAGGTGCTGTTAATGTTTTATTTGTAAGTGTTTTAGTTGTCTGTGATAAATAGGTATCAAATGTATCTACAGATGTAGATCTCATTGTGCCATTATCATTAGTAATAATACCATCACCACCTGCAACTGCTGTTGTACCTATACTAGTTACATCTCCATCTAGTACATTTAATTCAGCTGCTGTAGTTGTGACTGCTGTGCCACCTATAGCTAGATCATCTTTAGCTAATTTAACTAAACCACTACCTTTAGGTGTAAGCACCATACTAACATTAGTATCAGATCCTGTAGCAGAAAGAGTAATATCATTTCCTGTAGCAGAATTAGCTGCAGTAAATTGATTTACAGCAGTAGATGTAGCAGAAAGGATAATGCTATCTCTACCATTTGTATCAATCAATTTAGCTGTTTTTACAATGGCAGCATCTACTGTGCCACTATAGAACGCATCTCTAAATTTATTTCCTGTTGTACCTACATCAATTGTAGATGAACCCGGTGTAATAGCTGTAGTTGTCGTTCCTAGCTCACTATTTGCACCTAGTGTTGTAACTCTAGGACTATCTGTACCATTATGGGTATGTCCTGTACTAGCATTAAATGCTCCAATAATGTTGGTAAATTCATTATTCAGATGCTCCTCTCTAATGATTCCACCAGATACGGGCAAGCCTACATTACCTATGACTCCCCTTGTTTGATATGTATTTCCCATTCTGTTTCCTTTCCTGTATGGCTATTGTCTAGTGTCTGTGCTGTACTCTAATACAGCGGTATCTAATCTAAATGGTGGATTAGTTGACTCTTCTTCAATTCTAATGGCTACTGTTTTACCAGAACCAATTATATTATTATTATATAGCTTCTCAAATTCTGCACTATATCTACTTGTATCGTATGTTGACTGTGTAGCATTATAAAATGCCAATCCTTGTCCTGTTGTTGTTATACTGATAGCATTTGGCTGAATTACAGTAGCTTCTCCTAAATCATATTTTATGTTTACAGTAGCAGTAATCGCACCTTCGGGATCTAAATACAGACCCATCTTATAGAATGTCTTACGTATTGTAGGATCTTGTATTGGCATGTAAGGTGATTCATAAATACCTCTAATATTAGATCCATCAAATCCATTTCCTATTTCACCTTGATAAATAAAACCATCATCATGTGCAAACACGACCAATTCTTGTACTGCACCAACTGCCCCATAATATCTTGAATCTGAAGCATATGATTTAAATCCTCGTAAAGTTGCCCAATTTAAACCTGTACCACCTTGATCTACAAACTTTGTAGCTAATAGTGCTTCTGAATCGTCTGTTGTAAAACTCTGATTAAAAGCTAATAGTCTGTACTGTGCTTTTTCTCTAATAACAAAAGAATCAAATGATGTTCCTGTTAAAGAGTCTACGTCTTTTTTAATTGGCTTAGATGCAACGTCCAATCCAAAATCACCAATCTTTTCAGTAGCTGCAAGTGATCTGATACCATCAGGGGCAAAAAACAAAACGTCACCACCAACCTCTTGAATAGTATCCTCTCTAATACATCCTATGTCATTTGTAATTGGAGCTATCTTAAATCCATCTGTTCCTGATGTAGCAGAGCCTGTCATTCTTTGAATACTATTTTTAGTAAAAACAATTAGTTGTTCTCTAAATACAATTAAACCTGTTATGGTGTCTTTTACTTTTATTTCTGCACCACCATTAGCTGGTCTAAAATCATTATCTAAAGACAATGCACTTATAATAAGAGAGCTACCCTTGCCTAATACGAGATGGTTTTTAAACTCTACTGCAAATTTAGCTCCTACAGTTGGTGCAATTTGAGCAGATGTTTCATCAGAAAAAGAAACTCTATTTGTACCTGATTGCGATCCATCATAATATGCTATTGAATTAACACCATCTACAATTAAAGTCTTTTCGCCTGCACCAAAATTATAATTTGCAAATCTAATCTTTGCACCATTTAAAGCAGTTCTTTGATTTCTATACGTGGCATTATCAAGATGTGTTTCAGTAATTGAGGTGCTTGTAACAGCATAAAATTTATCGTTTCTAGCTACTAACGCAGTATATCCATTACTAACACAAGCAACCATCTGTATTAACTTCTGTTGATCATTTGGACTGCCTATTACATTACCACTAGTATCTTCAATAGGTACTGCACTTGAGTTAAATTTTGCAAATCCTTTTATCTTTTTATAACCACCTGACAAAGATGGCTCAAAGTTTTCAAGAATAGTTGCACTACCTATCGCATTTGTACCTTGTTGCAAAGGACTTAGATTTGATATTAAACCACCTTTAAATTCTAGTGGAAATGTCTTCCAATCTGTAGCCATTTATGACACCCTCAATACGTTATTTACTCCACTAGTCTGAACAATCATTGATGATCTTAAATAGTCATATCTATTAATATATAAACTTCTCATATATTTTATGCCTTGCTCAAACTTCTGTTGAGATATCTGGGCTGATTGTGTATCTCCTCTAAATTGATAAGCATAAAACATTGCCCCATCTACAATTACATGTTGAAATTCTTTTGGAACACTAGGCACATCTGAATGCAAAGATAACGATACAGGATTCTGATAGTATTCATAAACTACTTCATACGCTTTATCAGGGCATGGATAAAATATAAATTCTTGACTTGGTGTTCGTATTATGTTTCTAGGCACAGTTCTAATACTATTGTTCGTATTATATTCGTGATCTACATAATTATCTAAATACTCTTGATAATCCATTGCTTTTAATTTTTTAGTTTCAACACCTAGTCCTTTAGTAAAAGTCAATGCAACATCATCACTCAATGTTTGTTGTGTTGATAGCACTAAATTATTCTGATCTGATAGACTAGAAACAGTAACTGTACCGACAATGCCCTCTCCTGTAACTGTCATGCCTGCTGTAATTGTTCCTACATTTGTATCCACTACTAATGTAGTTGTGTTTGATGTAGCACCATTTACTCTTGCAGTAGATGTAATTCTTTCATTTCTTTTAATTCTAAAACTATCCATGTGAATTAACTTAGCATCTTCAGGATACGAATATCTAACAATGCCTGCAGATAGAACTTCTTCCTCTTCTCTGTGATTCCACGGCCAGCTAAACTCTTCATGATTTATATGTCTAATTGAAGAATTAACTGCATCTTTTGCTGTCTGATAGAAGCCTATAGCTGTAGGAAATGTTGTTGTGTTCAATTCAACTTCATTCAATCTTCTGTTAATTTCATTGACTAATTCTAAAAAGTTATAAGCCATATTAGTTTTCCTTAATTCTTAATGTTACAGTTCTTTCAGATACAAGTCCGTTAGGTGCAGATGTCATTTGACAAGTTATCTTATATGTTTTGTTTAATGTTCCACCCTCTAATCTAATAGTAGCAACTGTATCTGTTTGAGTCTGTAATACCCCTTTAGAAAGTAATCCATCTACAGTAACATCTTGCCCAAATGTAGCTGCAGTTTTCACTCCATCTGCATCATTTATAAACCATGCAATACGAGGATTTGTTGATATTGTTTGATCACCTAAAAATCTAGACCAATCTATACTGTAGTCTAGTTTTTCATCTGGATCTTTTGGCGGCCATTTATATGACATGGTATCTCCTTATGCTGCTAATAATGTTTTTGATCTAACATTGTGTTGTTTTTCAGGTATATAAATAGTTCTATCTTCTTCCTCAATAATAACTACATTGTTAATAAAGTTGTCTCTAAAATCTACATACACAGTTCTGTCTTTATTATAATCTTCTGCACTTACAGCAGTATAAATATAATTTGTTGAAAAGAAACTAGACAATACTACAGATGCAATCTCTACAACTGCGTTAGCTACAACTGAAACAGTACCTAAAGTAGCAGTAGTAGATACAGAAGCTAGTGTTAAATTAGCATCACCTACAAAACTTAATGTACCTACTGAACCATTAACTTGAAATCCTGTAGGCTCTACTATTGCATTTCCTATAACTGTAGGTGCATTTAGTGTTATAGTTCCTTGTACAGATGTTAAAGTAAAAGTAGCAGTTCCTACAATAGATAATGTGCCTATATTGCTAACAACAACAAGTCCACTTGAACTAAAGAAATTGCTGTCATAAATTGCAGTATCATAATTGGATTGTTGAACATTTTCTGCTAGAGTTACATTTGCATCTGCACTAACAACTGCTAATGCTCCACCAAATTGTGTAGTTGCTACAAAACTTATACTTGTAAAATCAACATTAGCATCAGATTCTACTGACGGAGCATTTACTGTAGATAAAGCTCTTGTTTCATTATTACCTGTAAAAGCTGCAATACTAACATTTGCAGTACCAATAAGTGTTAAGTTTCCAATTGATCCTGTTAAAGTAACACTATCTGGTTCTACTTGACTGTCTGTAGTAACAGATGTTGTACCTAAAGATAAATTGGCTTGAACAGCTTGTTCATGTCCACCTAATACCATGTTTGTTATAGTTGTCACACTAGGTGGATTAACTGTAAATGTTCCTACTATAGAAGAGGGTGTAACATTTGCAGTAGTTGTTATTGTGAATGAACCAACTGCTGTTGTTGTCTGAAAATTTGATGCAGATACTAAAGCGTTAGATACGACACTCAAATTACCAATAGCTGTTATTCCTTGTACACCTATTAAGGTAACACTACCTGTTGTAGAAAAACCTAATGTACCAATTGCTGTTGTTGCAGACAATCCTGTTGTTGAAACTATAGCTGATGTTACAGGTAAAACTGTTCCGACTGATGTTGTGCCTGATGCAGAACCTAATGTTACAATTGCTGTACCAATAATAAGAGGTGAACCTACTGCCCCTACTGTCCTAGTTTCATTGTTGCCTGTAAAAGCTGCTATACCAACAGTTGCAGTACCTACTATTGCAATGTTTCCTACATTAGTATTAGTAACTAAACTTGCAAATCCAGAAACAGTTACACTAGTGCTACCCGGTCCTGAAAAAGAATCTTGGCTAAATGTTACTGCACCAAATGACATTTATTATTTCCTACATTTTTCGCAGTCACAAGATGAACATGTACAATTAGGATTGTAACATTGTAGACCACAATGAGAAGAACAGCCACAATTATGACACATTATACCATGCATTTGGCTGTGATTTGGTATATCTGTTTCATCTTGTTGAGCCATTAATACCCTCCAATATACTCTGCTGCTAAGTTTTGACATAGTTCATATCTTCTAGCAGAAGACATGGGATGAGTATACATACTTAAATGCATCAAGTCGTAGCACTCATTGCTTATGCCTGACCAAGTATTCCAATATGACGGGCCCCATTGTGGACTCCATCTATAGTTACTATTATTATAAGAACCACCAGAAATTTTAGCATTCTGTGATGTGCCATTATAACTTTGACTTCTTATATTAACATAGTTAGATAAGTTCGTAAAAGAGCCTGTTGCACTAGTTTTAATTATTTCAGTCACGTTACCTGTAACTGATCCTCCTCCTGAAGAAGAACTAGTTGCTCTTTGATAAGAACCACTAAAAGAAAAAACCCTAATCCACCATATATCTTGAATACTGCCATATCCACTTGCTCCTGATGGCCAGGTACTATAACCATATTGATTAGAATATTGAGATTGATTATAATACATTGAACCACAGTACCATACATTGTAACCATTAGGATTATACACGTACCAACCTATATTTGCGTACTCACTTATCCCACTTCCCCATATTATAAAAGGTCTTGTCCATGTATCAGTTGTGCCTCTAGTTGAAAGCAATCTAAATGCCATAGCTACTGTCCAACCACCTGTATTACATATTTCTTGAGAGGGATCTCCATTTCCATTACAATCTTGAGGATATTGATTGTTACCAAACGCATTATTATAAACAGTTTGAAAATATGAACCTCCTGACGAATATGTACTCAGTTGAGGATAGAATCTTTTCCAATAAGGTTGAAAATAAGGTAGTCCTCGCAATCTCATGCAGTATGTTGTACCGGGAAATGTAGTTCGTGGTCTAGTATAAGATTTTAATTGAGTTCTTGGGTATGGATTACTTGTATTGCCTGTTATCCATTGACCTCGACCTGCATTTCTATTATCATAACTATTATATGTGCCAGATGAATATGAAGTATTATGTGTATTTGCATAATTTGGAGCTGGCTTCCAATAATCACTACTTGCACTATGATCTGCATTAGACATGCTCGATTCATCTGCTCCTGCTTTTTTGTACATAGAAGCTAATAATGTATTACTTTCTGTCCACGGGTATTGACTCGTATTTAACGTATTGAGTTGAGGATGATTACCCTGTCTATATGCTCCCTCTGTAGCAGCATCAAATACAAAAAGAGGTTTTAATGCTTTTGAAGTTGGAGAATAAAAATTATTAGGATATGCCCATACTCTAGAATAAGGTCGATAGTTATCATACAAATAACTTGCAGCAACTTGTTGACCTAATGGATATACTCTAGTTACACCAAATCCTGTTTCATCATTTTCGTTATCTATTAACCATTGAGGGTGTGAGCTAGATGTATATTGTTTATCTTTTTCATATTGTGGTTGATATTGAGAATAACCTGTTAATAAATGTGAATTGCTATTCCAATAGTTTTTTACACCTCGACTACCTAATAAAGCACCTACATCTTGTTCTCCTAATCCACAATGTGAATCAGAAGCTCTACCTAACTCTGTATTTATATCTGCAAAACTAACTTGACCACTACTAGTTATTGCCATTAAGTTGCTCCTTTAAACAATCAATTTGTATCTGCTGTTCTTTTATAGCTTCAATTAAAAGTGGTACAAGCTTTTCATAATCAACTGTTTTATAATCTTCACCTGACTTACTTGTTCCATCTTCAGCTATATCAAAAGGTGCTTGACTTACAATTTCAGGCAATACTTTTTCTACCTCTTGTGCTGATACACCTATCTGTTTCTTATCTTGATTTTCATATCCATATTCTTTTGCTTTATCATTTTCAGAAAAGTAATATCCATTAAGTTGTTTTACTTTATCTACAGCATTTTCTATCTTACCATGAAAATCTTTGAGCCTTTCATCTGAATAATATGCAATAATATTTCCTGTTGCTCTAAGCTCACCTTGACTTCCTGTACTAGATGTACCAACACTAAAAGCATTAGCATATCCTGTAAAGTTAGCTGAATATCCACCACTAGAGGGAGTTACCCATTGTGGAGGTGCAGCATTTCCATATGATGTAAGAACTTGCCCTGAACTTCCATATTCCATATTTGCAGGAGCTTGATTTGTATTTGTAGCATTACCACCTTGAGTAAATCCAATAGCACCATAAGTATTGATATTTAAACGTAATGCTGGAGTAGCATATGTTCCACCACCTGTCATAAACCCTAAATTTGCATAGTTCTGATTTGCATCTGCACGTAGGTTTTTAAACATAAAGTTAGCACTACCCTCGTTCCATAAGATATTAGCTTTTTCTGTTGATCCCCCATAAAGACGAATACCTCTATTATTGTTACCACTAGCTTCAAGTCTAAGAATAGGATCAGCAGAGGTGACATGGATTGAATCAGAAGGATCTGAATTATTTACACCTATTTTACCATCTTGATGTACAGAAAACTTACAATGAGTAACTTGTGCAGTATCATAACTCATAGATGCATTTGCTTGATTACAAACCATCCATCTATGTTGAGTTGTTTCATTGTATACAGTACCTGAATACCAATTCTCATCAGCACCCTCGTTAAACAGATATACACCTTGTCCTCTGTATTCAGGTGAACCACTAGAGGGATGACTTCTTAAAACAATAGCACCTTGTGTGTACCCTGACCCATCTCCTTTAACTTCTAAACCTACTGCACCTGCTGAATAGGCATAAATACCACCATAAAAATATGCACTTCTATCTTGACCAAAAAATAATGCATCTTGAAAAACATTTGAATTGTTTCTCGTTTGTATTTTCATACCTCCACCATATGTACCATTACCATCTGCTAGAGCTATTAAATTAAATCTTCTGTTATTTCCATTTCCTCCATCTGATCTACCTGTAAACACATTTCCCGTATATGAGTTTATATTATTTCCACCATTAACTTCAAGTCCTACAAGGGTTTCAGGATCACACCTTATCCCAAAATCTCCATTTGTACCATGTATAGATGTAGCTAAAGTACCATTAGCTTGAGGATATGTTCCACTACCACCTACAAAAGATCTTACTCTATTTACACCTGATCCATCTCTATAAGCTAACTGAGAAAATACATGATTTGAGCCTGAATAGTAATTCAAACCACTATAGTAAGTTCCTTTTGATCTTAGATTAACCCAAGCATTAGCATTACTTACACTTCTACCCTCAGCTGCTGTTACTTCAAGATTAGATGCATTATCATCTGAACCATCTGTAGAGGTATACATATAGCAGATTGGTTTAAAAAGTGTGCCATCCCATTCACCAAAACTATGTTTTTCATTTGGTGAAGAATTAGTTCTAATATCTTGGAAATAGAATAAAGATTTGTAAGAGTTACTTTGTCTAGCTACTCCACCCCCTGTATTCTCATCCATATTAATTGCCCACCCATTTGAGTAACCATTACTATCACTATAAACAAGAACATTTTGACTTACAGTTGTTTCACCATTTTTATAAATCTCTAGAGCATTTGCAGTATCAGTTCCACCTGTTGCAGTACTAGTACTAACTTTTAATGCCGCAGAATTAACAAGTGAAACCCTATCTTGCCAAGCACTAGATTCATACGTTTGCATTACAATAGGTTGAGCTTCCGACCTTATTGTACTTTTACTGCTATCTTGTTTTAGGTAAAATCCACCACCTGTTCCTACATTTACTGTTGTTGTTGCAGTTACTGAAGAATTAAACGTAGCTGCTCCTGAAGCAGACATATCAAGTTTAAGAGCCTCACTAACTCCGTTACCATCAAATATTATATCACCATTAGATACTTCATTTTTTATAACTACATTATTTGATGCAAATCCACCAATTGTTCCAACAAGTGAGCCATCATCTTTTAATAAAATATCACCCCCACCTACATCAAGAGTTAAATCTCCTGCAACATCAATGGTTAAATCGCCACTAGATAAATCAATCTCTGTGCCATCAATGGTTATGTTGTCTATAGATACTCCTGCATTTGCAGTTACACCACCTGTAAAAGTAGCACCAGATAATGCAGCATAAGAAGACAAATCACTTGTTAATGCCACAGTTCCTGTTGCATCAGGAAATGTTATTGTCCTATCATTAGCAGTTGGATTTGTTACAACTAGTATAGTCTCATTAAAGTTTTCTGATGTTCCCTCAAAAGTAATTCTATCACCATTGATGTATACATCATTGTCTAATTTAATAATTCCTGTACCATTAGCTGCAATATTAACATCACCATTAGTAATACTTGTTGTTAAAAATCTTCCATCTAAATCTATATTGCTAGCAGCATTTCCATACACGGCTCTTCCTGCAGGCTGTGTTACAAATACTTTTTGATTACCTGTACAACTTATCTTATTTGTATTACCTGCAGAAGTTTGTAATACTGTATCTCTAGATAGAGTAGTGCCACTAGCAGTATATGTACCAATACCTATTTCAAAATTACTGCCATCTTCAATACAATAATACGTAGTATTACTATTGCCTATATCTGCAAAAGTACGAAATCCATCAACAGCACCACTAAGAGTTAGTGTTCCTGTCCCGGTAGTACTAGATGTTTCTTTTATTCGATCTTTTACAACTAAAGCCATTAGGCTACCCGTATTATGGCATTACTTGCGTCAGCAGTTGGCATTGTAATTGTAAATGTACCATTATCAGAAGATTGTGTTGAACCAAAATTAATAACACAAACAGCAGGATTATTTGTTGCTGTGTCGTTGTAGATGATACAACCATCTGCATCTAATGTAGCACTTGTAAATTGTGGATCATTAAAATCAACAAAGGCTGTTGTACCTGATAAACTTACAGCAGTACCGGCTAGTGTCACACCACCTGTGGTATATCCATTACCATTAGCATGTTCATCATTGTTACCACCTGTCAAAGAATTAGAACCATTGTCGTAACTTGTAGTTGCTGCACCATAGTTATCGGTTGGACTTTCTTTAATCAATGCTAACTTGAAAGTATGTGATCCAAAATTATGCGTACCATTTAACAATTCTTGCTTAAACGTGTTACATAAAGCTGTCGTAATTGTTCCCATTTTTTTCTCCCATTAATTATATAGAGAAAGAGGGCAAGTTTCCTCGCCCCCTCTCAAGTAGCCTACGCTAAGTAGTCTCTAGAGACTTCATCAGCTGCTTTTGATGAGCCTGAATCAGTACAGTCCATCATCCATGCCCAAATACGAAACTTGCCTGTAGTTACTGCACCACCTGAAAGTGTTGCAATAGTTAAGTCAATGTTGTCGTTAGCAACAGCCATTACAGGCTGAAATGCCGCAGGATTTTGAGCAACAACACCTGCTGCAGATGTACCATCAAAGCCATCTACAAATACGTCAGGATCTACCATGCCTAAATCTACAGTAAATGTAGATCCGTCACTAGCTGTATCAACCTCTATACCTGCATTAATTACCATTGTACCTTTTGGCACAGCGATAACAGGAATAACATCAGCTGCTGCTAATGCACCCCCTTTATCAGATAAGGCTGTAGCAAGATTTAGCACAGTTTGAACCATGTAAGGTTTTCTACCAGGATTGGAATCCGAACCTCTAGCAGATTGAAGTGTATTATCACCTAAAGCCATATTCAGTTCCTCCCTTACGCTACGTTATATTTAGCAGTAACAATTGCTTCAGGACGTAGTATTTTACGACCATAGAGGTGCATACCTCTTACAATGTCTGCAAATGAGTCAGGATCACGATAAGTTTCTGTCTTGCTGATTTGTTCAGCAGTAGCAACAGCAGAATCATGTCCTGCAACAATCACACCGAAATTTGTATTATTAGCTCCTGTACCTGAAGTACCTGCACCTGTACCTAATGATGGTAAGTTGCTAGAAACATGTACTCTAAATCCGCCAAGATTGTTTATAGTAAGTCCATTTTTAAGACCTGCTTCAGAATAATCAGCATTAATTAGCTTTGAATTTTCATCCTGTAGTAGCTCCATAAAAATTGGATCAACGACTAGCCAACGACCTTGAGTATCAACTTGCTGTTGATTCAAAAGTCTTGACATTCTGTTAATGACTTGCATAGGTGTAACAGTTGTAGTTACTGCACTTGCTTGACCTGGCAAGACATTTGCTAATGGAATAGAATTGTCTCCACCATTACCTGAATTGATTGCACTAAAATCACCTTTTTTAAGTTTCATAGAGCTTAACAATTCATCATTACCAGCGGTTGCAACAGCCTTTGTTCCATTAACGACTGAGTTCACAGCATTACCAACAGCATGTTTGGATGGCTGTGAGTAGCCTGACATATATGCCAATACTTCTTGGTCATAGTTATCAGATAGTCTATATGCAGCTCTGTCAGTTGCGAGTTGCATAAAGTTTACATGACTATGAGCTTCTTCAATGTCATCCATCTTGAAAGCATAGTAGTTTGCTTTGTCGATAACGAGACTGAAGTCCTCATCGTCTAGGTCTTGTGCGGATACTTGCGTACCACGCTTATATTCACTAACCGAAATTTCCGGTTCCTTGATAATCTTTACTGTATCCCCTTGATTAGCAATTTCCCCGAAATAATCAGAATTAGTGATGTCTCCAACTACAGTAGACTTACGAAAGGCAAGCTGTACTTGTTTGGAGTAAATGATCGCAGAAAAATTACCATTAGGTAAATTACCATGACCAGCTTCTTTTGGAAAAGCCATATCACATCTCCTTAATATTTGGCTCAAGAATAGCTAACACTTAGAGAGAGGTCATACTTTTAAGGTGAATACGTATATTGGCTTAATCGTATGAGTGGTTCTTCTTTTGTATTACTATTAAATAGTGGTTATCTTGCACCACCTGATATGTCATACACAAATTGTCCTGTACGAATCGCTTCCATGATTTTATCTTGGTTCTTTTCATACTCTCGTGTAGACATTTTATTTACTACCGACTCTTTAAGGTAGGATGCAGTTGCATCGGCTT
>CEVG01019284.1_pt1 | contig 28844 bp, 44 predicted proteins | sample 356511 | NCBI WGS metagenome assembly CEVG01 (sample SAMEA2623426, study PRJEB7988) | marine metagenome | biome: marine biome (ENVO:00000447); feature: surface water layer (ENVO:00002042); material: "saline water (ENVO:00002010), including plankton (ENVO:xxxxxxxx)" | depth 5 m | reverse complement strand
CTCAGGACCTGAAGGCGATCCACGGTCTGGATGCTGAAGCGGAACTCGCCAACATCCTCAGCACTGAGATCCTTGCTGAGATCAACCGCGAGATCATCCGTACCATCTACAAGTCTGCTGAAGCAGGTGCACAAACCAACACTGCCACCACTGGCGTGTTCGACCTTGACACCGACAGCAACGGTCGTTGGATGGTTGAGAAGTTCAAGGGTATGATCTTCCAACTGGAGCGTGACGCTAACGCCATCGCCCAACGGACTCGTCGCGGGAAGGGCAACATCATCCTCTGCTCTGCGGATGTTGCTTCTGCTCTGACTGCTGCTGGTCAACTCGACTACACCCCTGCCCTGTCCTCCAACATGAACGTGGATGACACCGGCAACACCTTCGCTGGTACCCTCAACGGTCGCTATCGCGTCTACATTGACCCGTTTGCTGCCAACCTGAGTGCAGATCAGTATTACGTGATGGGCTACAAGGGTTCTAACCCTTATGACGCCGGTCTCTTCTACTGCCCTTACGTGCCCCTGCAAATGGTTCGCGCCGTTGGTCAGGACACATTTCAACCTAAAATTGGTTTCAAAACTCGGTATGGCATGGTTGCCAACCCCTATGCCGAGGGAACCACTCAAGGTCTGGGTCGTATCACCGCTGGTTCCAACCGCTACTATCGTCGCGTCAAGGTCCAAAACCTCATGTGATCACGGTTCACATTCATCAGGACTCCCTTCGGGGGGTCCTTTTTTTTGTCACAATTATTGTGTAGTCGTTTATACAATATTATACAAATGTAAAAAAACAATGAAAGTTAGTGAATAAACACAAACTCTTATAGATACCGCAGAATTGGGAACGGACTTTATGAAATGAAACCCCCAACCACTTTTTTCATGACCATGGTATGGAGTTCGCATTACGAGATTCAACATGCACAACATAATTTCACACAATCAAATGACCGAGTGGGGAAGATTGGCAAAGTCTGTGGATGCCCTAGAAGAGACTGATCTGCAGATGGAGAGAATCAACGACTACTTTGAGTGCTTGATTGAATGTGAATACGAATCAGGTGCTTGTAAACGAATATGTAAGGAAATCTTACTATAGGCACGATACCGACCTCCACATGCAGCAGGGGGTCTTTTTTTGTGCTATAGTTTGGGAGTCGTTCAGGGAACCCAGACGCCCATTTGAGCTGATTGTTCGGTGGGTTGGTTTCCTGAGCGGCATTTCTCACACACACTAAGACTTCATGCAGGGCAATTGCATGAAGTCTTTTTTATTGCTATTTTGTGGTAGAGTAAATAAGGTAACCACTTACATTCTTTATGCAGGATCAGAACGTTATTTCTAACACTGAAACTAAGCGAGATAAGTGGAACCGAGGTTTAGATCTGTTCATTGAATCAGTTCTCAAACCCGATCCCTCGCTTCGTCAGTGTGCTCATAACCAACAGTGTTTCCATGAGTTGATGGACGTTCGTGAAGATGTGCTCCATTTCCTAAAAACTAAAAGGTGGTAACTATGCCCCGTTCAGCACTAACGAGAGAAGAAATAACCTGTCGTGTTCTAAAGTTGAAGCATGAACTTTACGACGGGACATTGAAATCAGAAGTAGGCAGTTGGCACGATGGTGCTCACAGTATGCTGAACCGTGTCCTTGAGATCGTGGAAGAGTATCGCCTCTAAATAGCTCGTCGCCGCAACGAGACTTTGGAGACGAGAGTAAGAGGTGCTACTCCTCCATATAAATTGAATGAACCCACGAACAGGAACTTCCTGAGCATCGTTGGGTTCAATTTTATTTTGAATCGTTGTCCCAAGGTTAGCTTCTATTGCAACCAGGCGAACATCCCTGACATCACGTTAGGTGTAGCACAGCAGACAAACTATCTCAGAGATATTCCTGTCCCTGGTGACAAACTGCAGTATGGAGACTTGTCTCTGCAGTTCATGGTGGACGAGAATTGTGAGAACTATCTACAGATCTATGACTGGATCACAGGTCTGGGATATCCAGAGTCCTTGCAGCAGTACGAGGACCTGAAGAGAGATAGTCGGTTCTATCCCCAGGAGGATGCTCCTTTCAATGAGCGTTCTGATGGGACTTTGATTATCTTGAACAGTGATTACAACCCTGCGGTGAAGATCAAGTTCAAGGAAATGTTCCCGATCAGTCTGTCAGGCATTCCTTTTAGTGCCATTGAGACTGAAGAGCGTTACTTTACAGCGTCGGTAACATTCAAGTATACTATTTTTGATATGATTGATGTCCTTGGAAAGAAAGTCTAAACCCCTTAGTCTTGACAACATCCAAGAGATGTGGACTAAGGATGCCATAATCAACCAGGATGAATTGGACACCGAGTCATTGAAGGTGCCCCAATTACACGCCAAATATTATGGACTATATAATACAATCCTGCTCATGAGGAAACAAAACGAACAAATTTACAGTTCGTTGTTACTCGAAAGGAGAAAATTTTATACCGGTAAGGCAACTGCTGACGTTTACGAAGCAGAACCATTCCCTTACAAAGTCAGAGATAAGGATGACCTCAAGTTATATCTTGAGTCTGATGAGAAGTTATCCAAAACACGACTGAAGATCGAATACTTTGATTCAATGCTGAAATACTTGGAAGAGATTCTGAGGCAGGTATCGAATCGATCGTATCAGATCAAAAACGCGATTGAGTGGCGACGGTTCACTTCCGGTTATGGCTGATTTATTGATCAAAAAGAAGAACGAAGTATATCTCGTAGTAGATTGTGATCCACATATACAGCACGAACTCCAGGACCAGTTTACCTTTGAGGTCCCTGGGGCAAAGTTTATGCCTCAATACCGGAGCAAGTATTGGGACGGAAAGATTAGACTATTCAATATCCAGAAGCGAGAGATCTACGTAGGTCTGCTGGATAAGGTCTGTCAATTTTGTAAGCGATATAATTATACCTTCGAGTTCAAGGACTCAAAACATTATGGACTGCCTTATCAGGAGGATGAAGGCATAACCCAGAATGGCGTCAAAGACTGGTTAGGTGTTATATCTAAACATACTCCTAGGGATTATCAGATCGAAGGTGTCTACGACGCCCTCAAAAGAAAGAGAAGACTGATTATTTCTCCGACCGGTTCGGGCAAGTCTCTGATGATCTACGCTGTTGTGCAGTATCATGCTGCCCACCAGAGAAAGATCCTGGTCATTGTTCCGACCACATCCTTGGTGGAACAGATGTACAAGGACTTCGATGATTATGGTTTGGATGCTGCTAACGAGTGTCATAAAATATATGGTGGTCGAGATATCAACAGCAACAAGAGTATTATTATATCAACCTGGCAGTCAATTTACAAGTTAGATAAGAAATGGTTCAGACAGTTTGAAGTAGTCATTGGTGACGAGGCACATAACTTCAAGTCCAAGTCACTGGTAGGCATCATGACCAAGATGCATGACACCGTCTACCGTTACGGGTTTACTGGTACACTGGATGGCACCCAAACTCACAAGTGGGTGTTGGAAGGATTATTCGGTCCCTCGTATAAAATTATCAATACAAAGGAACTCCAAGACGCCGGGTACTTAGCTAAACTGAACATCAAAGTTCTGCTGCTCAAGCACAAGCAAACCCCATTCGAGACCTATGAGGACGAGGTGCAATACTTGATTGGTCACGAGAAGCGGAACAAGTTCATCAAGAACCTGGCGCTAGATCTAAAAGGTAACACCTTGATCTTATTCAGTCGGGTTGCCGCACATGGAGAGGTTCTTTTCAACCTCATAAATAATGATAACCGAAAGGTATTTTTTATTCATGGTGGTGTGGATGTGGAGGAACGGGAATCAGTCCGCACGATTGCAGAATCAGAAAACGACGCGATCATCATTGCCTCTTTCGGAACTTTTTCAACAGGTATCAATATAAAGAACTTACACAACGTGGTCTTTGCATCACCTAGTAAGTCTCGAATCAGGACACTTCAATCAATCGGGAGGGTGCTACGGAAGAGTGATTCTAAATTGAATGCAACTCTATACGATATAGCAGATGATTGTAAGAAGGGTCAGAAAACCAACTACACGCTGAACCATCTTATAGAACGTATCAAATACTATAACGAAGAAAAGTTCAACTATGACATCATTCAAATCAAGCTCTGATAATCCGTATGACGAGTTCATAGCAGCGGTCAAGCTGGTTTCTGGAGAGGAGATTCTCTCTATGGTCATGGTTATTGCAGATGATGATGACAAGATCATCTTTGATAATCCCATTATCTGTGAAGAGATTCGTTCTAGAGGTGGAACTGGAGTTCCTATGGGATATAAGTTTGAACCTTGGATGAGGTTGACAGACGAAGATGTCTTTATCGTGGATATGGATCGTATTATTACTATCTCTGAAATCAAAGACGAAGACGTAATCAATACCTATAAGAACATCATTGCTTCAGGGTTCAGTAGAGAACATCCTGAACTTACTAAGGATATGGGGTTTATCAATACAGTAGATAAAGCAAGAGAGTCCTTTGAAGAACTCTATAAGGCAGAGGATGCCTCTAAAGATACTCTATAGTAATACTTGTTCTAAAGCTAGCTATATCTTTCCGATCAACCCTGACAGAGTTAGTCTACAGGTGTTTGGCACTTCTGTCAAGCTGTGCTATACTTACATCATGAAAAACCAATAAGATGACAAGAAAGCGATCTGAACATTATGTAAATAACAAAGAGTTCCTTGCTGCAATCATTGCCTACAAGGCAGAAATTGCCGATGCTGAGGCACTTGGTCAACCGAAACCTCGCATCACCAACTACTTGGGTGAGTGTTTTCTCAAGATAGCGACGCACCTATCTTACAAACCAAACTTTGTCAACTACATGTTCAAAGACGACATGGTTTGTGATGGTATCGAGAACTGTGTCCAGTACATCAACAACTTCAATCCCGAGAAGTCCAAGAACCCTTTCGCTTACTTCACTCAGATCATCCACTACGCTTTCTTGCGTCGGATCCAGAAGGAGAAAAAGCAGTTAGAGATCCGTCAGAAGATCATCGAGCGGTCAGGATACGACGAAGTGTTTGCAGCAGATGAGATGTCCAAGTCATCTGAGTACAATTCAATCAAAGACGCAGTCCAGTACCGCAACAACTATCGATGAAAGTTTCAATCATTCGCGAGAACTGCCAAAAGGTAGAGGGAGATGACACCACTCTGCCCTACACGGCATACCTGGTGCAGTACAAGGTCAACGGTGAGTTACGGTATGACATCACTATGGCAGCAAAGACCACAGATCTGTTCGATCATTACTACGATACGTACAAGAAGGACTTCATCCGGTTCGATCAAGCAGCAGGAAAGATCAGTCCTAAACTCTGGGGTTATGAACCCCCTAGCTCAAAGAAAAAGTAATGGCATTCTTGGTCCATAACCTGCCACCGGTTCCGGTCAAGGTACGTAAGGAGTATTTGTATGACCTGGAACATGGTCATGGCGAATACACTGATGGTTACTGGGTCAGTGTCAAAAGCGTTCAGTACAAAGCACTGTACTTTGAGACTCTGCTCCCTGAGTATGGTGCTCTGTTCGACAAACTTCCTCTAAGTGCATTCGTTTGGAAGGAAGATCATGGTGATTTGCCTCTAGATACGCTACAATTGTGGGACTGTTTTGATTACAATCTCACAGTAATTGAAAAACCAATGCTCTCACGATGTGAGTTCTTTGGTAAAGACCGGCAGATGCATCCCGGTGAATACATGTTCACCGTAGATACCTGTCACAGCGAGTCATCTACTCTAGACACTGGGTTCAGTCAACATGACCCTGAACACAAGTCTTTCAACATTCTAAGACTCGACAATGGACAGTTTGCTGCCCAACCAAACAACCGAGTCATCTGGAAAGACATGAGTCTTATTCCAGAGACTACCCAAATGCCTGACTTCAAGGTGTGTACCCAAAACTATCGAGTTGAAAACTCTGATAAGTGGACGGTAGGTCACACTGAAGAATGGATGTACAAAACAGAGGATGGATCATGAAAATTCTCACTCTTGAGGATTACCAAAAGGCAGGTGAAAACTTCTGGCCTAAGTATTGGTACGTTGCCAAGGAACTCGGTGAGGGTGCCAAGGCAGAAGACGTGCTCAAAGTTATGGAAGCAGTCGGTGGCGTTGCCCTGAAACTTGCTTTGGAAGAAAAAGAAGGTCCCTTTGGTTTCAACAAAAAAGATGGAGACAACAACTGAAACTTTCACTGTCCCCGAGGGTGCATGTCTCGTAGATGAAGTCTTCTATGTCTGGGAGACTCGCATGGGATTGTGGACCACGATGACTAAAGAGGGTCGCAAGATGCTAACTGGTATGACCAGGGATGCGGTCGTTACGATGACCCGTTGGCACCTCAAGTGTGAGCAAGAAGGCACTCTCGAACAATACACACGTGTAGTAAACAGTGGGGTTGTTGGAGGCAAACTTTGAAAGTTGCCATCATCACCGATCAACACTTTGGATTCAAGAAAGGATCCAAGGTATACCACGATCACTTCCTAAAATTCTATGAAGGAACCTTCTTTCCGATGCTGGAAAGAGAAGGTATCACAACTGTTCTCGACCTTGGAGATACTTTTGACAACCGTAAAGGTGTTGATCTATATTCTCTGGACTGGGCGAAAAGAAATTATTTCGACCGTCTTAGAGATATGGGGATATCTGTTATTTCTGTTGTGGGCAATCACACCGCCTTCTACAAAAACACTAACGAGATCAATACTATCGACTTACTCCTACGAGAGTACGATAATGTTCGTATTGTTGGCGATTGCGAAGAGATAACTGTCGGTGGTCTGCCGATTCTGTTTGTCCCCTGGATCAATCCAGAGAACAGGGAGCAAACTTATAAGAAAATCAAGGACACCAAGGCAAAGGTTGCCATGGGTCACCTTGAACTCAATGGATTTGTTGCCACTCATGGTCATGTCATGGAGCATGGCAATGATATTGATGCTTACCAGAAGTTTGACCGTGTCTTGTCTGGTCACTTCCACACCAGGTCAACCAACGGAAAGATCTATTACATCGGTAACCCCTATGAAATGTTCTGGAGTGATGTAAATGATCCCCGTGGGTGTGTGATCTTCGATACCGAAGACTACACCATGAAGAACGTGGACAATCCGAACACCCTGTACAAGGTGATCAAGTATTCGGACACTCCTCGTCAGTTGTTCAAGTTCGGTGACTACACAGGGAAGATCGTCAAGGTAGTTGTATTCAAGAAAAGCAACGACAAGGAATACGATCGCTTCATGGAGGCACTTGCCAAGGCAAACCCTGTCGAGATCAAGATTGTCGAGAAGACGGAGTACATCTTTATGGATGCTGACTTCGCTGAACAGACAGAAGACACCATGACTCTGCTGAACAAGTACGTGGATGATCTGGAGACAAATCTAAATAAATCTAAGATCAAAGATATACTGACGGAAGCATATCAACTAGCGTGTGAAGGTATCTGATGCACATCATCACCCCAGTAGAAACTAAAAATGAGGGTGCATTTGCTGTGGTTGATGAGACCGGAGAGAAGGTTGTATTTTTCTTCGTAGAACGTGACGATGCAGAAAGATATGTTATGATGTTAGAGAGTAATGGTATGGAATCCGAGATGGAAGTCGTAGACATTGCTGACAAAGCTGCCATCGCAGCATGTGAACGAACGGGTACTAAGTACGCGATCATCAATAAGAATGACCTTGTAATCCCTGTTGAATGATTCTTTTCAAAGAAATTCGTTATAGAAACTTTTTATCATCCGGGAATCAGTTTACTAACATCACTCTAGACACAAGCAAGGATACCTTGATTGTTGGTCAGAATGGTGCAGGTAAAAGTACAATCCTTGATGCACTTACGTTCTCGTTGTTTGGTAAACCTTTCCGTAAGGTGAACAAACCACAGTTGGTCAACAGTGTCAACGAACGTGACTGTGTGGTAGAGATTGAGTTTGAGATTGGCACGACCAAGTACAAGGTGGTACGTGGCATCAAACCAAATATCTTTGTGATCTATCGGAACGGATCAAAACTCAACGAAGATTGTGATGCCAAGGAGCAGCAGCAATTCCTTGAGAAGCAGATCCTGAAACTGAACTACAAGTCGTTCACCCAGATCGTCATCCTGGGTAGTGCTAGTTTCGTTCCATTCATGCAGCTTTCTGCAGCACACCGCAGAGAGGTCATAGAAGACCTTCTAGACATCTCTGTGTTCTCTTCTATGTCCGAGATCATCAAGGGGCGTCTGAAGGACTCTAAGGACGCTCTGAGGGTGTTAGACTTGAAGAAGGAATCTGTAGCAGATAAAATTCTGATGCAGAAGCGGTTCATCAAAACACTGGAGGACTCAGCACAGAATGATATCGCTGCCAAACAGGAAGAGATCGCCGTACTTGATCAAGAGTGTGCTGAACACCAAGAGACCGTCATTGATCTCCTTGAAGAGGTTGAAGATCTCCAAACTGCCATCAAAGGTTTCACCTCGTCAGGCGACACTGTAAAGAAACTGAATCAATTCAAAGCAAAACTTCAAACAAAAGAACTCAGTTCGTCAAAAGATATCAAGTTCTTTGAAGAAAATACGGTTTGTCCTACCTGTACCCAGACCATTGACGATGAGTTTCGTGTAAATAGAATTGGACATCTCCAGCAACTCCTACAGAAGCACACCGATAGTCTGACTCAAATCGAGAAAGCAATCAGTGCTGAGGAGGAGAAAGAGCAGAAGTTTCTTTCGCTGCAAAGGGAGATCACAAACACCTCGCATGAAATTTCTCAGTTCAATCTTAGAATTTCTAATTCAGGACGACGAAAATCAGATCTTGAATCAGAAATTCAAAACCTTACCGATAGCATTGAGAACCGATCTGCTGAAGATGAAAAACTATCCGAGTACAAGGACAAACTACGATCCGTACTCAAGGAACTAGAAGATACCAAGAACACATACGATTATCTGACACAGGGCAGTCTGCTGCTGAAGGACGATGGCGTGAAGAGTTCGATCATCAGGAAGTATCTCCCGATGATCAACACCCTCGTCAACGACTATCTGCAGCGGATGGATTTCTATATCAACTTCACGCTGGACGAGGAGTTCAACGAGAGGATCCAGACTCCTGTGCATGAGAAGTTCTCGTATGCATCCTTCAGTGAGGGGGAGAAGATGAGGATCGACCTCGCTCTCCTGTTCACGTGGAGGGAGATCGCTCGTCTGAAGAACAGCGTCGTTACCAACCTGCTGATCATGGACGAGGTGTTCGACTCATCCCTTGATGGGTTCGGAACCGAGGAGTTCCTGAAGATCGTTCGCTTTGTGATAAAGGACGCTAATGTGTTCATCATCTCACATAAGAACGAACTCTTCGACAAATTCAATCACAGCCTGGAGTTCAAGAAGGTGGGTGGGTTCTCACGACTGGCTTGACATACGGACAGTGTTCTTTTATTCTAAATAAGTATTCGTGCCTACTCAGTCACGAATCTTCACATAGCGTGGTCACGTCGAGACCACCTTTATCTACGGGTTAGACTCCGTAAGTTCATTCAAAACAATGATCAAACAAGTATTGGCAGCAACCGCTGCACTCGCAGCAACATCAGGTGCTGCTTTCGCCGGTCCCTACGTGAATCTGGAAGCGAACTCCGCGTTCACGGGATCCAACTACACCTCAACCACGACAGATCTTCACCTGGGCTACGCGGGTGCAACTGAAGGTGGTATCTCCTACTACGTGCAGGCAGGTCCTAGCTACGTCCAAGCTGATGCAGTGGACGACGAGACCGAGTTCTCTGGCAAAGCAGGTGCATCTCTGAGTGCTTCGGAGAACATCGACGTATATGGGGAAGTTTCTTTCCTGACCGGCGAAGATGACACCAACTATGGTGGCAAGCTGGGTGTTACCTATTCCTTCTGATCACAATAAAAATTTCAAAGACATGAAAGTTCTCGCAATTGCCCTCGCAGCTGGCGCTGCTTCCCTCGCCGCCGCCCCCGCTTTCGCTGGTCCTTACGTAAAGACCAAGCACGAATTCGTGGGTCTCGATGAGGACTACACCAAGGGTACTCACCAAGTCCGTGTCGGTTACGGCACCAAGGTTGGTCAGTTCACCCCTTACATTGAAGGTGGCGTCGGTCGTGCGTACAGCGACAACACTGGCGGAGAAGAAGATTTCTCTGTCATCCAGGTTGGTACCGGTGTGAAACTGACCGACCGTCTCTCCGGATACGGCAAGTGGATCAACACCTTCAAGGAGAACGATACTCGTTCCTGGAAGGTCGAACTGGGCACTAAGTTCAGCTTCTGATTTAGAGAGGGGGGTCTTCGGACCCCCTTTTTTTCTAAATAAATTGAATATTATTCGTCTGTCATGGTGTTCCCAAATCCTGGGCAACAACCATCCCCCCAACAGGCACCTGAGAAGCGAAGTTCATCTTTGAAATGGTTTGCCCTAGGGCTTGGCGGACTTCTTGGTGTTTCTCATCTTGCCATGATTGGAATGCTTGTGAATAACAAGCGGATGGTCTATCCCAATCTCAACCTCCCTGTAAGTGAGTTTTCCTCATACGAGGCTCAAGTCGGACCGCAAGGATATAGCGTCCGATACAACTCGAATGATCCCAAGACTCTGAGTCGTGTCCAAGAACTGAATCTAGACAAGTTCTCAGAACGACCAGGTGGACTGTTCGGTAGCGGTCAACCCCGAACCAGTTCAGAAAAACGTACTCAACGAACCATCGAAGAGTACACAATGCAAGGCACTCTCAACATGAAGAATGAGGGTGGTCTCCCAAAGCTCGGTGCAGCATCGGGCGACCTGAACGTCGCGTGTATCGAGGCGGTCGGTGGTGGCAAAGCTCAGGGCAGAGTCCTGGGTGCTAGCGTTGGTGCTGCAGCTGCTCCCGCTGTGATGGGTATTCCTATTGTAGGACCCCTCCTCGGCGGACTCGTTACTATGTTCTCTTCTGATAAAGCAGCTAATATTGGTGGTGATCTGGCAGAAAACTACTCAGATGATTGCTAACTGAGGTTGACAGAACTGTTACATTACTATATAATAATGTAACAGTTCGTAACCTAACCATGACAGTCACGACAAACGAGCGTGGGCAACAGAATCTTTTTGCTCGCGAACCTCGTATGTACGTCTCACAAACCGACGCAGAGCGTTATGGTTATGAGACGTATGCAGAGCGTGCTGAGAAGCTCAACGGTCGCGTTGCCATGCTTGGTTTCGTTGCTGCTGTAGTTTCGTATGCCTTCTCAGGCAGCGTTTTCTTCTTTGGTTCTTTTGGTTTTTGATGGAAAACTCCATTCTGGAAATCCTCACATATTATGTGATTGGCGGTGCCCTTTTGATTGGTGCTCCAGGAGTATTCTTTTTCGTAGTATTCATGTCCGCTCTTCAGAATACGAAGGGTCGTATGGTTGGATACTCAGACCATAAAACCTATGGTGATTCCTCAATCTATGAGAACACCGAGGGTGACCAAAGCAAATTTTATCTGACTCTAGACTCATGACTGAAAAAGCAGAACGCATCAATGGCTGGGCAGCAATGCTTGGCGTCATCGCAGCAATCGGTTCCTATGCCGCAACCGGACAGATCATCCCAGGTATCTGGTGATTGATCTTGCATGGGGGCAGACAATATTGTTTTGCCTGACCCCCCTTGTTTTCTTTCTGCTAGCAGCAGATGGTGACGACGACGATTTTGACGGTCCGGACAGTGGACTGATGTCTCCCGTATGGGAAGGGACTTGATAAGTCCCTTTTTTATGCTATAATTTCGGTGGCAAGTTACATCATGAAACTCCGAGAACCCCCTATGAGACTGTCAGAAAAGACTCTGAAGATCCTGCAAAACTTCACGACGATCAACCAGTCTCTTTATTTCAAAGAAGGAAACAAATTGCGAACGATCTCTGTCATGAAGAACGTTCTGGCAGAAGCAGAGCTTGACGAATATATCCCACGTGACTTCGCAATTTATGACCTGCCTCAGTTCCTGAATACCCTGTCTCTTTACAGGTCTCCTGAGGTTGACGTGTCTACCAACACGTCTTATGCCATCATCAAGGATGGTAACAACCTGGCAAAGTTCTTCTTCTCAGACCCTAGTGTGATTGTTGCTCCTCCTGAAAAGGAGATGCAACTTCCCAGCGAAGATGTTGTCTTCAAACTGAGTGAAGCGGACCTGACCCGGATCCTGAAGTCTTCTTCCATCATGCAACTCCCCGACATGTCGGTGGTAGGCGAAGATGGAATCGTAAAACTGCTTGTATCTGACCGTAAGAACGATACGAGCAACGAGTATTCGATTCAAGTTGGCGAGACTGACCGGAACTTCTCCTTCAACTTCAAGATTGAGAACATCCGTCTGATCCCCAAGGACTACCAAGTTCGGATTTCATCTAAGAACCTGGCAAAGTTCACCAACACTGATTACAAACTCACTTACTTCATCGCTCTTGAACCAGACTCCACGTGCGACTAATCACATCAATCGGAACCCTAGTTCTGAGTTGAATAAACCGTTCCCAAAGGCGATGTACATCCATCTGATGCGTCGCCCTCCCTTCTGGAGACTCTGCATCCTCCCAGACGAGGTGCAGAAACTAACTCTCCAGCAGTGGATGGACATCTGTCCTGACCTCCCACGTTTCAAAGAAGTCTTCTTCTGTGATGACCCTGAATCTCATTATTGAACTATGGTTACAGCAAGTGGTCATTGGTTAGGTCAACTCTCTCTGGCATTGGAGAGTCTTGATTGGCCTAGCGACGCTGAGATCGTCGTAGAGATTGGTGGTACCTCGGTCTATGAGATCGATGGTGCTGGCACCAAGTGGGCACCTGTCAAAGGCACCCGCAAGTACAACAAAGATGCCTTCATTGTCATCAAACAAAAAACCCCTGTCATTTCCAGTAATGCACCCATTCCGTCAGAACAAGAAGGAACTGATCAAAAATAACGTCTTCAAGTTCAACGAACTTTTTGATAAGCACATCGGTGCGACCGATGACTGGGTTGCATTGCAACAGCAACGTAAACTTTTCTACGATAACAAGGAAAAGTATGGCAACTTCTGCCATCCTGATGACTATGACATCAATGCTTACTTTGATTTCATTCAAAAAATTGATGCTCTGATCCCTCGTAGCAATGCGAAGACCGCCTTCCGTGCTGCGATCCTTGATGAACGTCTCATTGACATCGACTACATGGTCGATAAGTGCTCCATCAAATGATGAATGATGATTTTCTTTGGGTCGAGAAGTATCGACCCAAGACCATTGGTGACTGCATTCTCCCGAAGTCTATAAAACAGACTTTCACGGAGTTTGTAAATAGTGGTGAGCTTCCTAATTTATTGCTCTCTGGTCCTCCTGGTATAGGGAAAACGACCGTTGCAAAGGCACTGTGCCATGAACTTGGGGCGGACTACTACGTCATCAACGGGTCAGATGAAGGACGATTTCTGGACACGGTTCGTAACCAAGCAAAGAATTTTGCTTCAACTGTTTCTCTTACGTCGGAATCTAGGCACAAGGTCATCATCATTGATGAGGCAGATAATACTACACATGATGTTCAACTCCTTCTCCGAGCTAACATCGAGGCGTTCTACAACAACTGTAGATTCATCTTTACCTGTAATTACAAGAACAAAATTATTGAACCTCTCCACAGCCGATGCGCGGTGGTCGATTTCGGAGTTACAGGGAAAGAAAAACAACTGATCGCTGCTGGGTTCTTCAAGAGGTTGACTCAGATCCTTGACACTGAAGGTGTTGAGTATGAACCCAAGGTTGCAGTTGAACTCATAAATAAACACTTTCCTGACTGGAGACGTGTACTAAATGAGTGCCAAAGGTATGCAACTAGTGGTAGAATAGACGTAGGAATTCTTGCAGACTTTACTAACGTACAGGTTGACGAATTAGTTACTTACATTAGTAAAAAGCAGTTCCCTAACGTCAGGAAGTGGATCGTTCAAAACCTTGATAACGATCCCAACACAATCCTCAGGAAATTATATGACTCAATTTATGAGCATATGAAACCAAAGTCTATACCTGAGGCGGTACTAATCATTGCAAAATACCAGTACCAGTCTGCCTTTGCGGCAGATCAGGAGATCAATCTCCTCGCAGCAATGACTGAAATCATGGTCAATTGCGAGTTCAAGTAAACCTAAATTAGTAAAAGAACTTTTTCAAAAATGGCTGTCATCATCGTGTACGGCACACTGGTTGTTGCTGTTGCTATCTGCTCACTCTGGTTGATTGGTAAGGGTCAATGAAATGTCTTGTAACAGGCGGTGCTGGATTCATCGGATCCCACGTCGTTTCTCGCCTGCTGCATGATGGTCATGAAGTTGTAGTCATTGACAACGAATCAGCAGAAGCGAATGATGCTTTCAACTGGTACGACAGTGACGTAGAGAATCATATCGAAGACATTCGTGACATCGAAGCATGCCGCCCTATCTTCAAGGGTGTCGAGGCTGTGTTCCACCTGGCAGCACACTCTCGGATTCAACTTGCAATGAAGAATCCCTTCGACTGTGTTACCACAAATGTCGAGGGAACATGCAACATGCTGGAACTGGCACGAGAAGTAGGTGCACGGAGGTTTGTCAATTCCTCTACCTCTTCTTCGTATGGTTTGAACAACCAACCTCCTCTGCGGGAGTACATGCCTACTGATTGTCTGAACCACTATTCAGCAAGCAAGGTATCCGCAGAGAAGTTCTGCTACATGTACTATCGTCTGCACGGTTTGCGGACGATCTCCCTCCGTTACTTCAACGTCTACGGTCCCCGCCAACCACTGAAGGGACAGTATGCACCTGTTATTGGTTTGTTCCAAGAACAAAAACGTCGTGGTGAACCTATGACCATCGTTGGTGATGGTGAGCAACGTCGTGACTTCACTCACGTTGATGACGTGGTTGAAGCAAATATGTGTGCTTTGAACAACTATGTTTCTTGTGAAGCGATCAACATCGGCACAGGAACTAACTACTCTATCAATCAAGTTGCTGACATGATTGGTGGAGAAAGAGTGTATATCCCAGAACGTAAAGGTGAAGCAAGAGAAACACTTGCTGATATTACAAAAGCAAAATCTATGCTAGGATGGGAACCGAAGATCAAATTAGAAGATCAACTTACATCTGAATTATGGTCAACTTTGACAACATGAATCTTGAGGAGTTCTTTGGTTGCGTTGATGCAACTAATACTCCTCAAATGAAGTCAAATGCGTTCAAGACAATTCGTACCTGGTTGCAAGAAAACTCATTCGCTAAGTGGAGTGACGGTCAACTAGATTACGTTGGTGATTACATGGATGGGGTGGACTTCAAGTCCGCTGAACATAATTACGAGATGAAAGGAACTCTCGATATGTTCAATAAGAACGGCACCACCAAGAGTGTTGTGTTGAAAAACTTCCGAAACGATGTAAAATTCGTAGAGAAGACCTTCGACTACATGCTCCTGGTGGACACCAAGAAGATGTCTATCGCAGTAACCGACTGGGATACTGTTGAGAAGCGTATCTATTACACCCCATCATCCCCCACTGCCAAGTTCAAACTAGAACCTGGGGACTATACTATGTTGGCAGAGAACGTCACTCCCTCTAGTAAAACCACAACTGCAGACGCACTTCTGGAAAACTTTCAAGACATTCTTTGATGGCACTCGCCAAGACTCCTCTTCGTTATCCCGGCGGCAAATCACGTGCAACAACACAGATTTACAATCATCTTCCTCGTCTGTCTGACTATCGGGAGTATCGTGAATGTTTCCTGGGTGGAGGATCAATGGCGATCTTCATCACACAAAAATACCCCACCCTCCCTATCGTCTGTAGCGACCTCTACGAACCCCTAGTCAACTTCTGGATCCATCTTCGTGACGACGGGGAGAAGATGGCAGAAGATCTCCTAAAACTGAAGCGGCAGCACGACAATCCCGATGCTGCACGCGAACTATTCATCGAAGCAAAGAGACTACTCAATGAGGAATCAACCTCCGACCAAGATCGATCTCGTTATTTTTGGGTTAGCAATAAGTGCTCTTTTAGTGGTCTCACTGAGTCAAGCTCTTTCTCCAAGCAGGCAAGCGTCTCCAACTTTAGTGAACGGAGCATCATGCGACTGCCAACAATCTCCAAAATAATCCGTAACTGGACCATCTTGCACCAGTCCTACGAGAAGTTGTTGGAAGGAGAGGGTGCTCTGGTCTACCTTGACCCTCCCTATGACATCAAGGACAACCTGTATGGCAAGAAGGGTGACATGCACAAGGGGTTTGACCACGAGAAGTTTGCCCGTGACTGCTCCTGGTCCAGCAATGACTGCATCATCAGTTACAACTCTGATCAACTAGTCCAGGATCGATTCGAGAACTGGAAAGCAGCAGAGTTTGATCTCACATACACCATGAGATCAGTCGGAGAATATATGAAAAACCAAACAACCAGGAAAGAGTTACTGCTCATGAATTACTAGATAGTATGTGCATACACATGCAATGAGACAGTTCAATACTTTCTTTCTAAATCTCACTGTTGAGATACTAGACTACCTGTATAGAGGGAGGGATTATCAAAGATTTTGGGTGCTTGAGGAGATTGCTCGGGCACCCTATTTTGCTTTTTTGAGTGTCCTACATTTCCGCGAGAGCATGGGTCTCCGTGGACCGGACCATCTCTATTTGATGAAACAACACTTCGAGCAGAGCGTCAATGAAACCGAACATCTGGAATACATGGAGAGCAGGGGCGGTAATCATTATTGGATTGACCGTTTTCTCGCCAAACACCTGGTACTTCTCTACTATTGGATCAATGTGGTGTATTACTGGTTGGCTCCTAAGTCAGCGTACCACCTATCGTTTGAAGTAGAAGTCCACGCTGCTGAGACCTATGCCAAGTTCCTTGGTATTCATGGGCATGACGACAAGATTCTTGAGATCCTCAACGATGAGTTAGAACATGTCTATGAACTGAAGTTGGCAATGGAAAAGCACCTAGATAGTAATGCATGAGTAATCACATATGCTGTCCACTCAATATCGCCTGCGTCTTGAAGGCATCTGCAGAAAGATTGTGCAGGGTGAAGATGTCCCATTAGCGGACATGATTTGGGCAAACAAGATGGCGAAGGCAAATACAACCGCTAGAACTTGGTTGAATCGTGCTCGCCGTGAGGTAATGAATCCTGGTGATGGTTTTTACAATGATTTGAATTTAGGATCACCAGATCCATCTGAGCATAAGAGTGAATTTTCTGGTGCCGATGATATAATGGAGTGGTTCCGTACGGATCGAAGTGATGATTGGAGACAAAGAGACTAGTCTTCAAGCATGGTTTAGCAAACTGACAAAACCGAGTGAAATATTTGGTGGGATGCCACCATGTCCGTTTGCTAAATCTGCATTTGTAAAGAACAAGGTTGAGATAATCAACTATGAAGACTTCCCCCAGATCGTGGGGTACATGAACAAGAAGTGGACTAAAGAAGTAGTCATTTTTGTTATGGAAAACGAGTCTGCTGAGTGGGTGACAAACCTGGCAGAGAAGTGTAACAAAATCTACCCCGACTTCCTGTTCCTGGAGGAGCATCCTGACCTTGTAGAGGAGGTAGGAGGCATGCATCTAAACAGTGGACTGGTCTTGCTTCTGGTGCAGAAGAGACGCGAACTGGAGGACGCTAGGGAGGAGTTGAGGAGGACGAATTATTATGATAAGTGGACAGAAGAATTGAAACAAAGGATTTTCAATCGATAGATACTATGGTATGCTGTGGTGATGATGGATAACCAACCCACCGACCTCTGGGAAGACATGGCAACCCTCAACAGTTTGTACGAAGAACTGTGCTGGGAACATGACGCCCCGCTAGAGTTTGTCCCTGACTACAAGAACGACCAGATCATTATTCGCAAAAAGAATGCCTGAATTGAGCGATTGGTTGAACTCCATCAACGTGAGTAAGACCAATCTGATTGATGATGACCCCCAACTCGAATCCAAGTACCTCCCATACATTGTCAACCGATGCCTGTCCGGACACATCGACTCGTTGATGTATGCAAACGAGATGAATATCAATCATTCTCTTGATTATAAGTTACAATACGACTTTTTACTAAATACTCTGAGATCCAAGAAGAGATTCTCTCCCTGGGTCCGGAAAGATGAGCTAGTGAATCTCCAGATTGTCAAAAAATACTACGGTTATTCTGACGAAAAGGCGAAGCAAGTGCTCCCTCTTTTATCTAACGATCAGTTAGACATTATTAGACAACGACTTGAGACCGGAGGGTTGCAATGAACGGTGGAGAACCTATTTACGAATGGTCCCCTGAAAAAATGATCGAAGTGGTTCTTCAAGAACCAGATGATTTTCTAAAAGTCCGCGAGACTCTTACCCGTATTGGTGTAGCGAGTCGGAAGGAAAAGAAACTGTACCAGTCCTGCCATATTCTGCATAAGCAGGGACGGTATTTTATCGTTCACTTCAAAGAACTGTTTGCTCTGGACGGCAAGAGAGCAAACCTGACGATCAATGACGTACAGCGTCGTAATCGTATCGTCAACCTGCTGGTTGACTGGGGTCTGATTCTCATTTCTGACGAAGGTAGAGAAGCAATCTTGGATGTTTCTCCTCTCAATCAGATCAAAGTTATCTCCTTCCGCGAGAAGGGTGAGTGGTCACTGGAGACCAAGTACAACATTGGTAAGAAGAGAGCACCAGAGTCCTGACGGTTCTCCGAACTCCAAAAAATCAAGGTAGTCGTATAAATATGTGTGGATGCCTAACGGGTCCACACAAAAACATCTGCCTGAATAGGAGATTATCAATGTCTAACGTAGAGAAGTTTCGTGCAGCTGGTCTGCCGGACCTAATTGACCGTATCAATAAGAATGCCCTTGGTTGGGACACATCATTCAATCAATTTTGGGAGTCCAACACGGTTGGTAACTACCCTCCATACAACATTATCCAACTTAGTAACCACGAGACACGCCTAGAGATCGCACTGGCGGGGTTCAAGAAGGATGAAGTCAAGGTTTACTCTGAGTACGGCAAACTTGTCTGCGAAGGCAAGCGTGAAAAGGAAGCGGATGGAGAATATATCCATCGCGGACTTGCTAACCGTAACTTTGAGCGTGCATGGACGCTGAGTGAGGACGTAGAAATCTCCTCAGTGACCTTTGAGGACGGACTTTTGATCGTAACTCTGAAGAAAGTCGTCCCTGATCACCATGCCCGCAAAGAGTACCTCTAAATAATACGATGACAGTCGTAGTTTAGTGTACAATAGAGTCCTTCATCACATCAAAGCATCAGATCTGCGGGAAACTGCGGGTCTGACTTTGCGTTTTAGGGATGACTTGAACCCTAAGTTCTGGATTGGGACGAAACTCAAACCAGATGTGCGTCGTGCACTGATGAATTTCGCGAAAGCGTTCGCAGATTTCGTTGATTTAGAGGATTCTGCGATCCAAGACGTGCTGATGCTGGGTGGTAACGCTGGTTACAACTACACTCAGTACAGTGACATCGATGTTCACCTCGTCATCAACCCAGATCTTGTACCAAAATGCGATCCGGAACTAATTTCGGACTATTTTATGGACAAGAAGACGTTGTGGGAACTGACTCACGATGTCAAAGTCTACGGAGCACCTGTAGAACCATACATTGAACGCCCTGGTATCACTAGAAAGGTAAGTCAAGGCGTCTACAGCGTTCTAAAGAACAAATGGGTGCAGGAACCCCAGAAATTTGAGGGTGAGATCGATGAATTTGAACTCACCAAGAAGACGAACAACCTGAAGAACAAGATTGACACCCTGATTCAGACAGAAAAACCTGAAGCACTCAAGTCAATCGTCAAAAAACTCCGCACAGCACGTGCATCCTCGCTTGATAAGTACGGCGAGTATGGATTTGAGAACCTTGTCTTCAAAGAGTTGAGAAACTCTGGATATATTGATAAGATACGTCAATCCATGGTAAAATTGAAAAATAGGAGACTATCTCTTCCATGATCCAGATCTTAGTATTGAAGAATGACCTGGTTCTTATCTCACGAGTAGAAGAAGTGAGCACAGAACTGGGTGAACCCGACTGCAAACTCATCAAACCGTTCAAAATCGTCATCCACGAGGGTGACATCGACAAGATTACTTACGAATCATGGCCAGAGTTCACAGAACAGAACGAACTCATGATCCACTCTGATAGTATTCTGACCATAGTCGAACCTAACAAGTTCCAACTCGAAAAATACCAGCAGGTCACCGCTGAATGAGGTTTTACACCAACGTGCAGATGGTCGGCAATGACTTTCTGGTTCGTGGATATGAAAACGGTCGCCCGATCAAAACCAGAGAGAGCTACCAACCAACATTATTTGTTCCATCACGTAAGAAGACCCAATTCAAGACTCTGGATGGCAAGTATGTCCAGAGCATCCAACCAGGAACAGTCAAGGATTGCCGTGAGTTCTACAAAACTCATGGTGATGTAGAGAACTTCGAGATCTACGGCAACAATCGGTACGTTTACCAGTACATATCTGATAAGTACCCAGAGAACGAGATCAAGTTCGACATCAAGAAGATGAAGGTGGTCACCATCGACATCGAGGTGTCTGCTGAGAAGGGATTCCCTACGGTTGAGAACTGTGATGAGGAGATGCTATGCATCACCCTGCAGAATTATGCAACCAAACGGATTCTGACCTTCGGTGTAGGTAAGTACCACAACACCGACCCTATGGTCAAGTACGTGCAGTGCAACGATGAGTATGATTTGTTGCAGCACTTCATCAATTACTGGGAAAAAGACACCCCTGACGTGGTAACAGGGTGGAACTGCCAGTTGTACGACATCCCGTACCTGTGTAAGCGCATCAACCGTGTGCTTGGTACGAAGATGATGAAGAAGATGTCACCCTGGGGTCTGGTGACCGGTGAAGAGATGTTCATCATGCACCGTGAGCGTGAGGTCTATGACATTGCAGGCATCACTGTCCTTGATTACCTTGATCTGTACAAGAAATTCACCTACAAAGCACAAGAAAGTTACAAACTTGACTACATCGGTGAAGTCGAACTAGGTGAGAAGAAGTTAGATCACTCAGAATACGACAGTTTCAAGGAGTTTTACACCAAAGACTGGCAGAAATTCGTTTCATACAACATCCAGGACGTGAGACTGGTTGACTCCCTTGAGGAGAAGATGAAACTGATTGAACTCGCTGTCACCATGGCATATGACGCCAAGGTGAACTTCACAGACGTGTTTTATCAGGTCCGGATGTGGGACATGATCATCTACAACGACCTGAAGAAGAAGGGCATCGTCATCCCACCCAAGGCAGACGAGGTAAAGAACGAAAAGTACGCTGGTGCTTACGTAAAAGAACCAAAACCTGGTCTTTATGAGTGGGTTGTGAGTTTTGACTTGAACTCACTGTATCCACACCTCATCATGCAGTACAACATCTCTCCGGAGACGCTGTTGGATGAGAGATATCCCTCTGTCAGTGTCGATAAACTCCTCAATGAGGAGGTAGACCTGTCTGGTCTGGAGGACACCACCGTGTGTCCCAATGGTGCCATGTTCACCACCAAAACACGTGGATTTTTGCCCAAATTGATGGACAAAATCTACAGTGAGCGGGTGGTGTTCAAGAAAAAGATGATCCAGGCGAAGAAGGAGTACGAAAAGAACCCCACCAAGGAGTTGGAGAAGGAGATTGCCAGGTGTAACAACATCCAGATGGCAAAAAAGATCCAACTCAACTCTGCTTATGGTGCTATTGGCAACAACTACTTCCGGTACTACAAACTAGAGAACGCTGAGGCAATCACTCTGGGTGGTCAGTTCAGCATCCGCTGGATTGAGAACCGGATGAACCAATACCTGAACAAACTGCTCAAAACTGAGGACCACGACTATGTTATTGCTTCCGATACTGACAGTATCTATCTGTGTCTTGATCTACTTGTCAGCAGTGTATTTGATGTACAAAAAGTTTCTAAAGAGAGGATTGTTGACTTCATCAATGATGCCTGCGAGAAGCGATTTGAACCCTACATATCGAAATGCTATCAGGAACTTTCGACGTACGTAAATGCGTACGAGCAGAAGATGTTCATGAAGCGAGAAACCATCGCTGAACGTGGCATTTGGACTGCTAAGAAGCGTTATATCCTGAATGCATGGGACATTGAGGGTGTGAGGTTTGCTGAACCCAAACTCAAGATCATGGGCATCGAAGCAGTCAAGTCATCTACTCCAGCACCCTGCCGGGAGATGATCAAGTCTGCTTTGAAGATCATCATGAGCAAAACTGAGGACGATGTGATCGATTACATCGATAGAATGCGTCGTGAGTTCAAGCGGATGGACCCTGCTGCCGTTGCATTCCCACGATCATGCAACAATTTGGACAAATACAAGAGTAATCTGTCCATCTACAGCAAGGGCACACCTATTCATGTACGAGGTTCACTGCTCTACAACCACTATTTGAAGAAGCATAGTCTCGACTCTAAATATAATGCTATCAACAATGGTGACAAGATAAAGTTCTGCTATTTGACCAAACCCAACCCTACACAAGAGAATGTGATCTCTTTCCTGGGTGATTTTCCTAAAGAACTGGGTTTAGCGAACTATGTTGACTACACGTTGATGTTCGATAAGTCATTCGTTGAACCGCTCAAGGCGGTTCTGGATGCTATTGGATGGTCAGTGGAGAAAACTGCAACGCTGGAACTTTTCTTTGTCTGATGCTATAATCAAACTACATAAGAACCCTTATGGAACTACCTATCAACGATAAAGAACTGAACACCATCGTCAACGCACTGCGTTTGGGTGGTGACACTGCTCTTTACCAGAAATTGGTCCACATCAAGGACATTCGTGCTGATAACCCTGGTGGACCATACAAAAAGATTGCCCGAGAGCAATTTGGTTATGTTATTTGAATGAGTCTCGTGTTTTTTGAAAAGGTTAGTCTGGTCACGGGTGGGTTTGACCCCATCCACTCCGGACACATTCGTTATTTTGAGCGTGCCAAGGACTATTCTGACTACCTAGTGGTAGGACTGAACGGTGATCCCTGGTTGAAGCGTAAGAAAGGACAGTATTTTCAGTGCTGGACTGAGCGTGCTGATATTGTCCGTCACCTGAACATGGTAGACGCTGTTGTGTCATGGGATGATGCTGATGACAGTGCATGCGGTGCCATTGAGAAATGTTTAGAGATTGCAGAGACCGTTGTCTTCTGTAATGGAGGAGATCGGGGTGCAACTAACACTCCAGAACTCGAACGGTTCCAGGACAATGAGCGAGTTGTCTTTGAATGGGGTGTTGGAGGGCAAGAAAAAATGAATAGCAGTTCGTGGATCCTCCACGGATACTTTGAGAGGCAACGCAAACTACTGGGTATTTGACATGGATTTTTTCAAGGACATCATCAAGGAGATTGGCGATGACTACACGAAGCTCGCGTCGGATGTTGACGATACGGAGCGATTTGTTGACACTGGCTCTTACATTTTCAATGCCCTGGTTAGTGGCAGCATTTATGGGGGAATTAGTGGTGACAAAATCACTGCAATCGCTGGTGAAACCTCCACAGGCAAGACCTTCTTCTCCCTTGCGGTAGTCAAAAACTTCTTAGAGAAGCACCCTGATGGTGGGGTCATGTATTTTGATACAGAGTCTGCCATCAAGAAGAACATGTTGGAGACACGTGGTATCGACCTTGAAAGGTTCGGTCACGTGCAAGTTGTCACCATCGAACAGTTCCGGAACCGGGCACTGAAGATTGTTGACAAATACCTAAGTCTTCCTGAAGGCGATAGGAAACCCATGATGTTTGTACTAGATTCTCTAGGCATGCTCTCCACTGAAAAGGAGATCAAGGATGTCCTTGAGGACAAGCAAACCCGCGACATGACAAAAAGTCAACTTGTCAAAGGTGCTTTCCGTATGCTCACCCTCAAACTAGGTCAAGCCAATGTGCCGCTCATTGTCACCAACCATACATACGATGTCATCGGAGCTTACGTTCCAACTAAAGAGATGGGAGGAGGTTCGGGACTCAAGTATGCAGCGAGTACAATCATTTATCTCAGCAAAGCAAAAGAAAAGGATGGAACGGAAATCGTCGGAAACATTATCAAAGCGAAGGCTGTCAAGTCACGTCTGAGTCGTGAGAACAGGGTCGCTGCCATCCGTCTTTACTACGATGAACGCGGTCTTGATCGCTACTACGGACTGCTCGAACTGGGTGAGAGCACTGGTGTTATCAAGAAGGTTGGTAACAGGTATGAAATTGACGGGAAAAAGGTGTATGCTAAAGAGGTATACACCAATCCCGAGAAGTATTTCACGGACGACCTGATGTCTCAACTTGACGAGGCAGCACAAAAAGAGTTCACTTACGGTGGAGGTGAATGAGCGAAAGGATTCCTCTAACAATCCTTAGCAACCTGGTCTACGACGAAGAATATGCACGGCAGGTGATGCCGTTCATCCAACCCGAATACTTTGAAGAAAGGACTGATCGGGTGGTCTTTGAGCAGGTTGCTTCTTTTCTTACTGAGTATGACGCACTCCCTAGCAAGGAAGTGCTTCACATTGAGATTGAAAAGAGGACTGACATCACTCAGGATGAGCACACTACCATCACTCAGTTGGTTTCCTCGCTGGCAAGCGAAGAATCTGAGAGTAAATGGTTGCTTGACACCACTGAATCGTGGTGCAAACAACGTGCCATCTACCTAGCACTGATCAAAAGTATCCAGGTTGCTGATGGTGCAGACGACAAGCTCTCCCCCGATGCGATTCCGGGCATCCTTTCCGATGCTCTTGCTGTCGGGTTCGATCAAAGCGTTGGACACGATTACCTCGATGATTCCGAGGATCGCTTTGAGTATTATCACCGAATCGAAAATAAAACACCCTTTGATCTTGAATACTTCAATAAGATTACTGCGGGTGGACTCAGTGATAAGACGCTCAACATCGCTTTGGCTGGCACTGGCGTCGGTAAATCTTTGTTTATGTGCCACGTCGCTGCCAGTGTTCTCCTCCAAGGAAAGAACGTTCTATACATCACACTGGAGATGGCTGAAGAGAAAATTGCAGAAAGAATTGACGCTAACCTTCTCGATGTCAACATCTCGGACATACAGAACGTACCTGAACAAGTGTTCAAGAAAAAGATCGCAAAGATTGCTGCAAAGACATCAGGACACCTGATTGTCAAGGAATATCCTACTGCTTCGGCACATGTAGGACACTTCCGTGCACTACTTCAGGAGTTGAAGTTGAAAAAATCTTTCACTCCTGATATAATCTTTGTGGACTACCTCAATATCTGTGCGTCTTCGAGATATAGAGGTGCTGCCAACGTAAATTCCTATTCTTATGTCAAAGCAATTGCAGAAGAACTCCGGGGGCTCGCGGTCGAAGCCTCTGTCCCAGTGGTCTCAGCTACGCAGACTACTCGCTCTGGTTTTTCTAGTTCAGACCCTAATCTTACTGATACTTCTGAATCATTTGGCCTTCCAGCTACCGCTGATCTTATGTTCGCTTTGGTTTCTACCGAAGATATGGAACGACTTAGCCAAATAATGGTCAAACAGTTGAAGAATCGATACAATGATCCAACTATGAACAAGAGGTTTATAGTTGGCATTGATCGTGCTAAGATGAGACTGTACGACTGCGAGCAAACCGCCCAGGACGACCTGGTTGATGACATCGTAGAAGTACAACACACGTCTAAAGACGACAACCACAAATCCAAATCAAAATTCGACGACTTCAAATGGGAGTAGACTTTACTAACTACCAACGCTTCGTAAACGGTGTGACCAGCACTGAATCTAAGGATTCTGATGCCTTTATCTACCGTCTTCAAGAACTTGGTGGTGAAGTTGCGGTGCAACGTCTCCTGACTTCTGCCGTTGGGATCTCTGCTGAAGGTGGAGAGTTCATGGAGATTGTCAAAAAGATGATCTTCCAAGGCAAACCTGCCAGTCAGGACAATCTTCATCACTTGAAGGTAGAACTTGGAGATGTTATGTGGTACGTAGCACAAGCATGCATGGCACTGGAGATCGACATGAATGATGTGCTAGATACTAATATCAAAAAACTGGAAGCACGCTATCCCGAGGGTACTTTCAGTGAGTTCTATTCAGAAAACCGCAAGGATGGCGACATCTGACCTTTGTATCACCTGCATCAAGATTGGAGACAAGTTTGATGCAGAGTACGTAAACAAACTCTACAACATGGTGCGTCGTCAAACCGATGCACCATTTTTTTGCTTTACCGACAACCCTGAGGGCATCAAAGAAGGTGTCACAGTAGTAGAGATTGACGTGAGTGAGTACCTTGAGTGGGAAAACTGGTGGCCAGCATGGTGGAAGATCAATATGTTTGTCCGCCCTGAAATTCAGGGGTTCAAACGCAAGTTGTTCTTCGACCTGGACGTGATCATCCATGGAGACATCAACAAAATCCTAGAGACAAACAGTCCATTTGCTCTGGTCTACAGTTCCTGGAAAGGACTCCCGTTTCAGGTCAAGAATCCCACCAAGTCACTGTTCAATTCCAGTGTCATTGCCTGGGATGATGCCACTCATGTCTACAGTCACTGGGTGCAGGACCCCAAAGGGTATGTTGCTAAGTATGCTGGCACCGATGACTTTTATCACAACGAAAAGATCAAAAGGCATCGTCTCCCTCCCATCATCTACTCCTATAGAGATGGAGTTGCCCCTCGTCAGGAAGGTTCTTTGAGGTTTAGACCTGAGTTAGCACTTGCCATCCTCCATCAGAAACCAAAGAATCATGAACTCGATCCTAAATATCATCAGGTAGTTAGGTATTGGGTGTAGATGGGTAAGGTAAATCCCAAGTATCTTGCAAACTATAAGGTCAAGTGGGTCATCTCCAATGAACCGCTTGACTTTTTTATGCGGATCGCTCAGACATTTGAGCATCACATGGAACGACGCATGCCGGGTCGGGTCACGTTTGAGATCATGACCTGTGAGCAGTATTCTGAGAGATATAACGATGGTGTTGCCATCGATAGGGGTGATATCCTCCGTCTGTTGAAGTCAAATGACATCCAACTAGCAGATTATCCTGCACCGCTATTTGCAGAGAAGATCAAGGAGCGGTATCTGGATCGGCAGACACGTAATAAGGATGTAGATTTTGTTGAAAGTGACTGGGCAAGCATTGAGATGCCCTTTTTGTTCAGAAGTGAGAAGCATGCCACTGCTTTCATGCAGTCAAACATGGGGGAAGAACTTCTGTACTATCGCAATGAGTTGAAAGTAAAACCCATGGCGATGGTGTCTTGGGGTGGGACTAAGTTGATCGCTGGCGACAAACCGTACACCACACCTGAGGACTTTGCAGGTACCAAAGTTAGTTTGCAGTACCACACTGCTGTGGCAGAGAGCATCTTTGAGAACCTAGGTGCTGAGGTCACTGACACTGACGCTGATGCATTCGAGACAGACATGCCCTCCTTTGACATGTCTAAAAAGGTGGTCACTGAGTTGAATCACAGCATCACCTCCAACATCATCCTTGCATCTGCTGAGTTCTGGAGGAATGTAATCAAGTGTGAGTGTGACTTTAGAGAGCACACTCCAGAGGAGGAGGATGCTTGCCTACGGAAGCAGTTGAAGCGTGCTTGTAACGAAGCAACCCGTGATAGAGGTGTATGGAATGATGAGATGACTGCCAAGTTCAGGGAAGAATGTTTGGCAAGAGGCATTGAGTTGCATCAGGTATCTGATGTCTCTGCTTTCAAAGAGAAAACTTCTCCAGTTTATGACAAGTTCGTTCCATACTTCTATGACGAACAGTTTATTCCTTGTGAGCATGATATTATCAAACATGATCTAAAGACAAAGGTAAATGAACTGTCTGATGATCATAGAAGTGCTTGGTGTGACGACCTTACCCTTGATCAATGAACGAACTTATTGACTCTATTATCGAAATCTATCGGGCAACCCCTGAGGGTAACCGTAGGATGTCACGGAAGCGGCAGATGAACAGTTTTGCACGCTTTGTATTGATGATTACTGATACCGATAAATACAAACAGTACCGAGCACCTCTGATGTTCTGGTGCCAGAAGTATCAGGATCAAATTTACAGTAAACTCAGTGAAGAAGTTCTCGACCTTCATAACAGAAGCCCGCGTAACCAAGGCATCGCAAGAAGCGAAGCGTTTGGGTCTCGTCGGGGACGGACACGGAGATTGGTATGACCGTCAGGGCAACCTGAAAGCAAAGACGGTCAAAGGTCAACTGCAAATGTACTCGGCAACGTCGGGTGGTGATGATGAACTGGGCACGAGAGGATCAAAAGAGGCATCTGTAGTAGCCAAAAGAACTACCGGTGATGGGGACGACTACGCTAGAAAGGTGGCGCAAGGGGGACCGTCAAGTGCGGAACCCAATCCCAACTCAGCTAATGGACAAGCGAAAGCAGCACTGCAACAGGTCAGCAGGGACAACCCCCTCACCATTGCCTTCGACAAGTTTGACTCTGACGAGGTAACTGCTAACATCCTTACCACCGTTGAGGAGATTTCCGGCGGTGAGTATTTCTACGTCTTCCCTAGTCGGGACACAAACATTCAAGAACTAAAAGATGCATATCCTGAGATTGGCGATGCCT
>CEVG01013327.1_pt1 | contig 29700 bp, 54 predicted proteins | sample 356511 | NCBI WGS metagenome assembly CEVG01 (sample SAMEA2623426, study PRJEB7988) | marine metagenome | biome: marine biome (ENVO:00000447); feature: surface water layer (ENVO:00002042); material: "saline water (ENVO:00002010), including plankton (ENVO:xxxxxxxx)" | depth 5 m | reverse complement strand
AAAATACCCATCTGGTTAGGTCTGCTTCATTGGTAGCGTGGTGAATGCCATTAAGATACCGATACATATCGGGGAAATTACCGAAAATCCAATTGTGATTCATGACTCCGAAAAGCCAATTTGAAACCTTAGACTTTCCTCCTTCTACAACAACCATGACAGGTTTCTTCTGATGCAAAGCAGTTTGAAGTTCCCAAATTGTGCCAAAGGGTTTAGCCTCCATATCAATGTAGACAATAACAAAATCACTACGGTCTAACATTCGCAAATCTACATGAACAATTTCTTTCATGTAGCGAGTCAATTCATCCCATTCTCCATTGTCCTTCAAGTCCATCATGCGAATCTTTTCTTCGCCAATTTCCTTGTAAGTAGAATTGGATGTGGGCTTATCGCAGGGGTCCATGACATGAACTCCTTTTTGCTTTAACCAAAGACCTGCTTTCTTTCTCCAGCCTACGCCGTCATCGTCTGCATGGTCAATTGGTCCAGCCAAATAACATCTTAAGCCTTTAAGTCGGTGCATAACACTCACTCCAAATCTAAAGTTTGTTATTACCTATTTAAGCATCTTCAGGGTCATAGCCCCACGATTGACGGTCCAACCATTGCTCAACAGACATAATAGCACTTTTGGGCAATGCTTCTTTAATCCCTGCTAAAATTTTCTTAATTTCTTCTTCGGACTCATATCCGATGGTAATTTTAATAATTTTTGTTCTCATATTGCTCAACTCTCATCCCATTCTTTGATTACTTGGGAATTGTCTTTAGGTTTGTTTTGGTAATCAAAATGCTTTTCAATTTCGCTTTGTGTGGGTAGTCGTCCTTGCTCTACAATATGCTCATGACAATATGCTACCCAATCTTCAACATCTTGTTCTATATCATCGGGGATTCCGATTCCAATATCTTCAAAACTTTCATTTTCATATTCATCAAAATGAGGGCAAACATGAGAGAGGATATGTTCTATGCCATCTCCTGTGTAATTGCTAACCCACTGGATTCTCCAAGCGGAGTAAAGATTAAGAAAGAAATTTAGCATCACCATAACAGCGATGACTATTAAAAATGTATCATCCAAAGTAGACATCCCCGTTAATTCTGGATTTATCATCTTCATACGGGGCGGCGATTCTGCGGTAGAGTTCAATCTTGGCACATTCCAAAACGCCTACCAATTCGTTGATACGAGCATAAGAGATTCTCTCATCGTCATTCAAAATCGCTCCCAGAATACGAGAGATAGAATAATTCAATCGTCCTGCGGTGGACTCGGTTTCTCCTGTTTCCAGAAACTTTAGGATAAAGGCATCAAGTTCGGTATCAAACTCATCTCTTTTGTCTTGACGGATGTAAGGCATAACTTATGATGGTTCCATGACCTATTTAACTTCATCTAAATATTTCCGAACATGGGATTCATAAACGGCGTAAATGGGAATAAACACGATGGTAGAGTAAATGGTGAATGGTCCAATCATGGTCAAATAACTCATTCCAGAAAATAAACACCAGAGTAAAGCAAAGGGTTGAAATACAATTGTGCCGTAAATGGGTCGCACAATATCTGCTTTCTCCATGAATGGTGCTTCTCCACTCACCTATTTAACATCAACCAAATAATTCATCTAACGAAACAAGGTTGCGGTCATCCATGTATCTTCCGCTCATGCCGTCTTTATTAATGGGTTCAATAACCAACATCTTACTTCGCATCCATGAGGAGCGAATTCTAAAGGGAATGTTATTGCGGATTCTTTGTAATTTGTCGGTAATCAAAATATCGGGTTGGTAAATTTTGAGGGGTAATGATTTCTGATTGATAGTGAATACTTCTGGTTGCAAATATATTGGTGGTGCAGGAGTGACGACTTCTCCTGCTAAAATATTGGGCATCATCCCGGCTTCCATTTCTGTTTTTAGAACTCGGGCGAAATTTGGTAGATACTGTTGGTGCTTATTAAAAATACTCAAAAGTAAAATAGAATCAATTCCATATTCTCGTGAAAATAACCATTCCCATAACAAACCTAAATTGTCTTTGATGCGTTTCTCACTCAACAGGGGTCCTAATTTACCCATAACAATAAAGGGTGTAAAATCAATAGCAATAACCAATGGGCTCCAACGAGGGGGCATCTCGGTTATCATAGGCATGATAATAAATTAGTAGTGTTGCTATTTATGCTTATGCTCCAAATCCGGGGAAAAAGGCGGCTATCATAACAATGACCAAAAGAATAAGTGTGGTATCTAAATTAAGGCTTATCCAATCCTTAATCATACCGACTGTAGGAATTTCGTCCCATGCCTCCCATATTTTTCTGGGCATAGAGATAATGCTTTTCCTTACTATTTGAATCTTTAGTGGACAATCTCGGATTTGAACCGAGGGTCACTTGGTTATGAGCCAAGCGCATTAACCAAACTATGCTAATTGTCCTTAATGGCGGGCATATCCGGAGTTGAACCGGAATCTTCGGCTTAGAAGGCCAAAATGCTATCCATTACACCATATGCCCAAGGTTTGACTTAGAAGAGTGCAGATTGTAAAGTTATGTCTGCTTTTTGGATTTCTGGGACCCAATGAGTGGTCCTTCCATCTGGTGTTTCTTCTTTGATAACAGTCCTTCCTTGGGGGTCTTTTGGACGAGCGTAGACATCAAACTTAAAGGCGTATGTGCCAACACTTCCATCAGGGATAACATAATCACGGAATGAGGCTCCCCGTGATTGATAACTGGAATAAATAACTGATTTGACTTTTTGGCAAAGCAATCGCAATTGAGTGTCCGTCAAATCCTCTACCGTAGCATGAGGATTAATCTTGGCTTTATACAAGGCTTCGGCTTTGATGTAATTGCCAATTCCTGAAACAATTTTTTGGTCCATCAAGGCTTTGCAGATATTGTAGTGATTACGCTTGCGGAATCTTTCAATAAACAATTCTTCGCTAACATTTTCAGACAACATATCGGGTCCGAGAGTTTGAAGTTTCTTTTCTAACTTGGCTTCGGAATCGGCTTGAAAGAATTTGAATGTGCCAAATTTACGAGTGTCTTTGTAGTGTGCGGTTTGTCCATCGGTTTCTAATGAAACTCGGATGCCTCGTAAAGAAGAGGTATTTCCTTTGGTGAATCTCCAAGTTCCAGACATTCCCAAGGTATGAAAAACCACCCAATTGTTTTCTAACTTCCAATAAATGAACTTGCCCTTGCAATTGACGGACTCAATTTTGAGAGGCAAAGACATTCGGAAGGTATCAAACTCATCTCGCATTTGAGAGCGAGCATACGCCGCATCGTGAAGAACCATACGATTGATGGTTCGTCCAGCCAGCGTCTGATTTAGACGGTTGGTAATGGTCTTAACCTCTGGTCCTTCAGGCATAATATCACTTTCCTGCTTTACCTATTTAAGAAAGATGTTTCGCCCCTGTGTAGCGATTTGAGAGTAATTTTCATTGTCCAAATTGTTGTTATTTGGGTCTACCCAATAGGGTTTTACCTTGGGATTGTAAAAAATCTGGTTTTCTGCCCTCAAAGGTAGGGTGTGAGGTGGTAAAATTTCAAAAGATTCGCAAACTATCCATGCACACACTGTTTTATTGCGTCCGGCGCAAATGGATGCAGCAACTTGGGGGCGATTATGAAGTCGGCAGTTGTGCATTAGAATCTGGTGTTCATCTGGAGAATAGTATTTGGTTTCACCATCTGGAAAACGAATTTGGAACTTACGAAAGTTCGTGCCTCTTCCTAAGTGAAAGCGAACTTGATAGGTCATGGTAGAGCATTACCACACTACCTATTTAAGAAAGTGATACTGGCGGGGCCAAGAGAGGTGTGAAGGGCATGGATAGCCCACAAGGAGGTCCTCTCCTGACCCCATGGAATAGGGTTCGGACCGCCAGCGACTGTTTAATCGCTGAAAGGGGCGCACGACTAACATTGGTTCATCTTAGCCCCTGCTGCTCACTCGGACTTTAACCGACTCCATATATGCCACTTGGTCGTCTGGAGGGAAATCGTGTTTCCGCTATTGCACACCTTACCACGCCGATGGGTTATTCGGTCACGGTCCTATCCCGAATCATGCTTCGGGACTAATATGATGTGTATAGGTCTACCTATTTAAGCACTTTGGCAGGGGCAGGAAACGCTAATTATCTTTTCATAACTAATACAACGGCACTTTCCAATTCCCGTCATACGCCTACAAGTGGTGCATTCTTCGGTGTGCCAACAAGATTCATAATTTTTTGAACTAATTTCTTGACTACAATGAACACAATATACTGTAGTGCTAATTCTCTCTTCATAGTGATAAACAAAGTGTTCTTGCATCACCACCCAATCTTCAGTAGCATTTTGGATAAGTTCTTGAATTTTCTTTTTCTTTGCTTCTTTTGCTGCTTGATATTGGGCTTCCTTTTGTTGTTGTGTTTTAGATTTGACTGTCTGTATTACAATTTCTAAATGCTTGGAATTAACCATCCATTTTCTTCCAACTTTTTTTCTCCAAAGTTTTGTTTTGCCCAATCGGTTTGCCGCATCCATTACCAAAACAATGTTGCTACCTGATTCTTCCTCAAACCTAAGAGAATGTCCACGAGCCGATTTTTTGACCGCAGCAAAATATGGAACATCCATACTTCTTGTTAATTGTTGCTAACTATTTAACTTTCATCCAAAATCATATTGATGCTTCGTTGGGTTCGTTGTTTGATTTTGTCATAACAACTCGGACAGAAACCGAATGGAAATCCTCTGCCCGCCGTCCATGAACCGATTTCTTGTTCTTGGATTGCTACAAAAGCACTGGGGTGGACTTGGGATTTGGCTTGTTCCAAACATTCGTCTACCGCTTGTTTCCATTCTTCAATATCTCGGTAAGTAAGATTTTCACGATAGGGCCTCAAACAAGTAGACATAAAATTGTCTGCATCAGCCATTTCTTGATGAGTCATACTGCACTCCAGACAACCCTCTACATGGGAGTTATAACTCCAAGTGGAGTTAGGCAATGCTCGGGGATGAAAGTGTTTCAACATTTCATATTCTGCGGCTTCTCTCATCGCTATGATACGGGAAGGAATATGTCCGGGGCTTCGGTTGGGGTGTGGTGGTAGATTCCTTTCTGCTTCATTCATGAATTGTTTCCACCAACGAATGGTATAAAGATTGCGATATTTTTCTGGGTCGTCTTTGATTTGTTGAACCATGTCCTCTGGAAGCCAAGGTAGACTCCAATTGATTATAGAGGAAGAATACAATTCGCTAAACTTGAGTTGCATTACTTTAACTGATGTGGTTTAGGTATATAAATTATTCGTCCAGCATCCACTCTATTTCTTTGATTATTAAATCAAACATGAGAAAGCAAATCCAGCAGGGTTGAGATTCGCAAGTGCAAACTTGACGATAGGTAAGCATACTAATCAAATAAAAATCGCTTGTTATATGAAGTTAATGGTGGGTCTGCCCAGATTTGAACTGGGGTCTGACGGCCCCCAGCCGCCAAGTATAGGCCATGCTAACCCACAGACCCGATTAGTTGTCTTCAGTAGGAATGGGACGGGTTTCTTCAGATTCTCGGCACTTTGCCAAATGTCGCCTCCACACACGCATTTCTGCGTGAATGTCAGACACTACTCTTCCTCCGAAAAGTCCTTGAGGCTGGTTTGAGCCTCATCGGTTTCATTAACCGTTTTGAGTCCTGTGTGAACCATGATAGAATCATTGATGTCTAAAATAGTTTTTACCATGTTTTGGAAATATAGACCTGCGGCAATCATGCTAATCCAAGTAAATGCTAAAGCAAGTGCGGTAATTGTATCCATGTTATCTACTCCTCTGGCTCTGGCTTAGACACAAGGAAATAACGGCGATAGCGTTGTCCTGTGGGGTCTTTTCTCCACTCACGCTCAAATACCCAACCTCTTTCTTCAAGGTCGGAAATTCTCCGTGGCAATGCCCGAATACGATAAATCGTTTGGGCTTCCATATTGGAAATAGTGTTCGTGCTATCAAAGTGCTTCATCAACATATTCAGTTGGGTCATAGAAGTTATTTATGGCTACGACCTATATGAATGTATTGGGCTTCGCCTGAGCAATCGCTGATTGCTGGGGTGGGGTAGGCTATGGGACACGACCAATAAAGGGGACGAATTTAGCCCCTATAATTTTTTCCAATTTGGTGATGGGGATGTGCAAGCACACAAAAATTTGACTCTTTGTTTGCCTTCATTATCATAGTTTGGGGTTCCAATCATACGCCCTAAATATCCACAGACACAGGGTATTTCTAATCTGGTAATCATTCTATCTCCACCGAATTAGCAAAATGGTCTGAACTAACATCGGTGCCAATGCGATACTTGACTAATACCTCATAAGTCCCTTCGGGCAAATCTCCGAACAATTCTACATCATCAGCATCTAAGAAAACGGTTCCGCTTGCATAAACATTGTGGACACCATTATCTGGGAAATCGCTAATATCATAGAAACTTCCGTTTTGATAAATGGAAATTTGTAGTTCAATAGATTCATAACAGGAAGAATTATCTGGACCATCGTGGGTTAAATCCCATGTTAGAGTCAAGTTGTTATCCGCATCTTTACCAAGAACGAGAGAGTTAGAAGTTAGCGTTAGATTGCTACAATCTACAGGGTCATCGGATTCAGTAATAATTTCTTGATTAAGAGCCGTTCTTTCTATCAATTGTTGTGTGCCATCAGCATCTACCCAAATAGCATACCAATAGAAATCGTAATTAGTAATTTCATCCTCTGTGAAGTTATCTAATTTTAACACTCTGGTATCGTCAGCATATCCTTGAATATATTGGAATCCAGTGACGAACTTTAACAAATCTTCTTGGCTGATTGCTCCTGCAGGATAAACCACTAATTGAGTAGAAACATTGTATCCTTCTAAATCGTTAGTTTCGTATCCACAATCTAAATCATAATAAGTGTGTGCCTCATTATCTTCAGTAATAGTGAAGTTCCAAGAGAATAAATTGATTTCACAAGTTTCTGGTTCGGAGTTATCTTCAACAAAAATCCATGATGAGAATTCAACTTCCAGTTCTTCTCCATCAGAATTTAACACTACTTCTACTTGCCAATCACCAGTAGGGACTTCATAAAATGTGTGTGAATAATAATTGCTGGTGCCTGAAATTCCCTGAAAGTGGCTAATGTCTTCATTGGTGTTATCATCTACTGGAATTAAAATTACTTCAATTTCAAAATTTTCACAGGACGAGCCTTCATCTTGTGTAATGTAGAATAGAACCTCTACTTCGGTGCCATCTTGATTAACTTCCAAATTATCAATGTTAGCAGCGCATTCTGGAGGATATTCACAGGAACCATCATCTTCGGTGGCTTCGCCATTGTAGTTAGTTGCCGAACTATCGGTGCAACCTTGGACGGGTTCAGGTTCGGGTTCTGATTCCATGGTCACTAAGGTAGATGGTCCAGACCAATGTGAGCCATCAAAATGATATTCTACACTGACTACATAATCCCCTGCTTCCAAATCATAATGGTGGTCATCAATAGTATATTGGTCGTGGAACTTGTTGTCTATGTGATATTGGTCCCACATAAATCCTCGGGTTTCATCCCAAATATCTACTACAAAATGTCCTTCCATGTGTCGGTTGCACTTGTTCCAATCATTGAAAGTCATTTGAATTTGAAGGTCATTGTTAAATCCTTCTCCATTAGCATCAAAGTCTTGAATGGTAACTGCGTCCCATCTCCAATCAGAATTACATGGTGGACCTGTGGTATCCCAATAACAAGACCCGTCATCATCAGTAGCGGCTGGGTCATAATTTTCTGCATCAGGGGCTGTGCAACCCCAAATTTCATAGTATTCGTCATCTTCCCAACTGGAGCCGTCAGAATTATCATTATCTAAGAAGAAATCTAATCCTACTCCTCCTGTGAGTAATAACATAATTGGGGCAACGATAACCACAATTTTACGAATATTTTGAGCCTTTCGCTCAACCGAAGCAATAGCACGGTCTACAATATCTCCTTCAAGGGTGGTTTCCACGGCAACCTCGGTTTTGTTATTGCCTCCATTCAACACCGAATTATCTGATACTTGTTTATTGATGGCTTGCACTGTGCTAATCAATTCTGCGGCTTCTTTTAGTTGCTCTACCAGAGAAGCATCTTTCTTTTCTTCATTAGAAAGATTGACGATTCCATCATCCATCAAATCTTCCAAGACAGCCTCTTTTGTTCTACCTGTGGCTTCCGCAATAACTTGAGCCTTTTCTTCCAACTCAAGGTCAATTTGGGTATCCTTTTCCTCATCCGAATTAGACATTGTAAATAGTTTGATTCTCCCGTTATTTAAGGTTTATTTCTTTTGACGGGTTTTTGAGGTTCTGGTGGTGGAAATGAGAGTCCACAAGTGCCACAAGTGTAATTCTTGGGGTTGATATTGCAGATGCGTCTACAGGGTCCAACTTTTTTAGCCATAATAATACCTCGGTTATTCGTCTACTTCAATGTATGCGTCTAAGGGTGGAATTTCTCCATAACTGGAATTAGCATACTCCCATGATATGTCGTTTTCGTCTTGTTGTTGAATTTCCAGAACTCTTTCTTTGTGATAAAGCCATTGGTTTTCTCGTTGTTCTTTGCTCACGGGTGGTTGTGCTACCACAATAGTATCTCCTTCCCAAGACAATTTCAGGCAACAGTTCTTACATTCTGCGTAAATCATTTGTTTGGCTTTGGCATTGTAGCGATAATACATCCCTCTTTCACAAAATGGACAAATAGCAATGGCTCGGTATCGGGAAATTTCTCCTCCACCTGTGCGTGTATCTTTTTCTGCACCGCAATCCAAACACCAAGTAATGGAATCAAAATTATCTACATGAGCCTCTAAAACATTGGTTCTTTCTAAGGGATTATTAGGATGCTTAGATTTACAAAATTTAGAATCACAACATTCGGCAGCGTATGTCCAATCATAGGATTGCATAGCATCACCTGTCTAAATGATGGATAGTCGTGGCTCCACAACGGCGACACCAAACCTTGACACCATCTAAGCGAGGGGTTGCGCCCGTTATATCAATGGAAACTCCACAAACACACTTTACAATAGCACCCAAATTAACCCCTCAAAATACTCATCAATTCATCAATAGGGCGCAAATGGTTTTCATAAATACAGTGAGTAATGCGACCCGGTGTGCTATTCTTTTCTCGTCCACGGCTGGTATTTCCTTTTTGAATCTCAGCAGAAATCTTCTGCATATCTTCTTTGGAGAGATAGCCTTCAATGCGAATATTTTTGGGTTTCTGTAAATCACCGTTCTCAAAATCAATAGGTGTCATCTTAATGTAGTAATCAAACTTGAGATTATTGGGTTGGTAGTATAATCCCGAATAGCGTGTGGTTTTAACATCGGTGCGTGTGCGCCCATAATCAAATTCAAAATCTGCGGAAGCAGTATCGGTGGTGACGAATTCAATCCACTCATAAGGAATTGGCTTTGAAACTTTGTTCTCTATTTTAGACAGATAGAAATCAAACATAATTTCTCCGAGGACTCCGTGCCAATCTGTTGGTCCGTTGCTTCGCTTATTGGAAACTTTAATGCGGTTAAATTCTTCCTGCATTGATTTGGCACGAATAATGAATTTCTCCGAAACTGGGATGTCAAAATGCTTTTCCATGCCTGTTCATGGTGAGCCCACCTATTTAACATTTAGGCTGGCATCAAGGTATAACTTGCAAAGTAGCAAGAGATAACTCTTTGGCTTTGCTCTCAATCATAACATCAACTGCTTGACCATACAAGTGCATGGGGCCGTGGCAAAAGTCTGAATGTGCAGGTGTGGCACGGTCGCCACCTTGCTCAAGTGTGCGAGATTCGGAATAGTGAACAACGGGTGTGATACCCTCGGGCCAAGTGCTAACAGCAAGTGCGAGTGCTTCTGACTCGCTCAAACCGCCTGTGCAGAATTGATGGTGGTGATAGTCAAAGACAATAGGAATGCCAGTGGCATTATACACCGCCATAAGGTCTGACACGGAATACATACGAGCCTTGTCGTCATTCTCTAAAGTGAGTCGGCGGCGGCAATTGGGGTCAAGGAGGGCGAAATTATTGATGAAACGAGCAATGGTGGCATCGTGGTCGTCAGCACCTGACCCAATGTGGATATTGATTTTGTTGAAGTGTGATGGCTCAAAACCCATGAGGTCAAAAATACGGGAGTGGGCGTTGAGGTCAGCAATGGTGCGAACTACCGTAGCAGGATTGGTAGAGCCCAAAACATTGAAAGGACCGGGATGAAAAGTCAAACGATGGTCGTGAGTGCGAGCATAATCGCCAATCTGGGTGAGAAGCGATAACACGGTATCAGCATTGGGTAAATCGGTGGGGTCATAGCCTAACTCTTCGTGGCTCATGAATGGAAACATCTCGGAAGAGAGTCGCATGAAGCGAATAGAGCGTTGCTCATTCCAGCGTAAGATGGTGAGCAAATCTGTGAGATTATGCTCAATCTTTTGCGCCACTGTGTCAATATCAAAGGTGCGGCGGATACAAGTGCGATTGGTATAAATCTTGGTCTTGGGTTTGCCGCCCAAACATTTGTGGCAAGAACCACAACGATTGCCTGTTTCGGAGTAGGTGCGGTCGCAACTACCGCCCAATGTTTGATTGATACAAGCATAGCCGACTCTGTGGGTTCGCATACCCTTCCATAGTAGGGCTACCTATATTAAGTTTTAAGTAGCGATGTGATTTGGTGCGTGTAATTGATAATCCATTGTGTTCGTGGAGGTTCAATCACAGGTAATGCAGATAGGTATGATTTATGAATATCCTCTGCTACCTTTTTGTAATTTCCGTCAAAATCAAGCCTGTATTTTTCATCATCAGTATTCCTCCCAGTTACCCATTTTACACCCCAAATTTGGCGAACTGCTTCTTTGGTATCAACATTTAATTCTTCTTCTTGGAATTGTTCAACTGTTTTTCCTCGGTTGTAGAATGCTTCTGCTAATGCCTTTATATCCCTCATATTTACAAAGCCTTCTTTTTCGGGATGCCAGAAATAATTCTTATCGTTGCCTTTCCCATGCGGTGCAAGAGAATATCCTTGGTTGTAGGTATTTGGATTCAAACCTCCTTCCCAAAATTGTTCTTCTTGGCTGTCAAAACTCTGGCTATTGAAAAACTCATTGATAATGTATCCGATATTGAATTTTTGAATTTTGTTGTTTTTATTGAACCAGTAAATCATAATATTATCGGTAGGAAAAGATTTTGGGGTCGCCAAAATCCACTTATTTGCCAAAACATAAACAGAGCCTATTTCAGTGGCATGAGATTTCCATTTTTTCTTGGTATTTTTAACGGAAGTTCCCAGACTATTAAGATAGTAGTCATACGAAACTCTTGTATCATTCCACAAATATCCTGTGGGTAAGAACCTTTTCCTGCCCCATCCATTGGATTCAATTTGATTCAAGAGTTGGGCTAATCTGTTATTTGAAAGTGGAATTTCGTTAATAGGAAACCTGACCCATGCTTTATTAGAACGGGAGTTTTTTGGGAGTAATGATTTATTAATTTTATTCATGGCTAATTGATAATCTGCCCACGAATACATGATTTTACTACTTGTGTCTTCCTACTTAAACTTGCTGAAAAACACCTGCCCTAAAACACTAATGACTTCAAGACCTTTTTGGGACCACTTTTTGCATAAGTATTTGACTTCAAGACCCATGGTGGTAATTGGGGTCAGAATGTGGACTTGTGCTTATTGTGCTTAATTTGTGCCTGATTTGTCCATAATCCGAGGCATTTTGAGCGTGTAGTTAATCAGAGCGATACCGGGTATTTTGAACTCCAGATAAACATCAAAATTTAACCATGATTTTTCATATTCACTTTGGCAAAAGAATGCTCCTTTGCCCTCTGGGTTAAAATCTATGGTGTTAATAATGGCATTTGGGGGCGTAGTATTAGAAGTTTCTACCAAAAGTTCCGTTTCATCATCAGGATTATCCAGATTATTGTCAGTAAGGTCATGAATGCGAAGAACTTCTTGTCGCTCTTTGTAAGATTTGTTCCTCTCCTCATTTCCTATTTCTGCCAATGGTTTGTCACTGGCGTATCGGAGGATGAAAAATTCAGCACCAAGGAATTCCATAACATCATGCGGTTTGATGGTGAGTTCATCAATGATGTCGGTGTTTGATGGTGCCATGCAAAATACCCGATGAAAATTATCTATATTGATGGCTGCCCATGTTTTAGCAAAATCACCTTTGTAATCGCTCCATTCAAAATCATCATAGGCTTCGTCATAGGCTTCTTCATCAAGGTCGCCATCTTCATCCAAATAATCGTCCATATCTGGTCCTATGGCGGTGTAGTCTGAAAATTCACGCTGGTCAAAGTATCTATCATCAATGTATTGTCCTTCTAAACGAGTTTTTAATTCGTAATGAGAATCTATAACTACGGTTTCCAAAAATTCAATTAGCCAAGAAAACATATCATAAAAGTCAGTTTTGGGGTTGTGTGTGGGGCTGGATATGGTCCTTGCAGTAATTTCATCAACGATGGCATGGCGAAATTTTTCTGCTCTTTGTTCATCTGGGACATCATACATAGAGTGATAAGAAGAAATTTGGGACATATTGTAGACTCGCATAAGTGATTTACCTATGACTGTTTCTCGGCGGGTGGCTTCATAAAAATTCTCAAATTTTTGATTGACTAATTGATGTAAATCAACAATTCTTTTCTTGAGCATACGAATAGTTCTGCCGCTTTTAGGCTCAGAATATGGTTTTTCTAACTCTTGAATCTGCCTAACTAACTCCTTTATCCCGTCATCATCGGCAAAGTGATAAGAAGGCATCTTTTGTGTAGGTAAGACGATTGAAATCCGATTTGGTGGTTGCGATTCAACCACTTCATTAATGTAATCCATGTCGTAAGGAAAGAAGAATCTGTTGCTACCAAAATAATCGCTTCTGTATTGCATCAATCTTTCGTAAGAGTTGTCATTACCGTATTTTACAATATCAGTAATAATGGTATTTTCCATCCACTGTATGAGGCTGTTTTGGAATGCTTGAGAGAATCCCAAATAATTGTAGAGATTCATATCTGGGTATTTCTCAAACTCATTAACATCCATATCAATACGAAATGCCATAGAGCGACCCGAACTCATAACTGATATTTATCATCTCCGCTACATAAGTGTTTCGTGAGGATAGGTTTGCTTTGTGCAGATGAGTTTGCCAATAGGGATATTTTTCTCCATAATTTCGGGGTGTAAGCGGAACATTTTGATTCCATTAACTTCCCGAACTAAAACAATGTTCCTGCGGAAATATCCTGCACATCTGAAGGTATGCGTGGGGACAGAAGTGGTAATCATTTTCTTATCATTAGGCCACTTGGCTACTAATTCATAAATAGATAATTCTCCATAAGTTTTCAAAAGTTTGAGCAAGGAAAAATCTCTCATGGCGTTTTTCTTTTTCTTAGCAATTTGCACGGAACAAGCATGGCTACAAAAAATTCTGTTGCCTCCATTCATTGAATGACGAAGATGAAATTTCTTAGAGCAGTTTTCACACTCTACTTCAATAGGTGGTTTTTTCCAATGACCGTTATGGTGTTTGCATCCTGAAACAGAGGATAGTTCATATTCGGGATAAGCCTCGGGGTTCTGAAAATAAATCCAACAATAATGGGTGCAAAACTCTCTAAAATAGGAATTTTCTGTGGTGGCAGTAGTATATTTCCTCCCACACTGACAAGTATGGATTCTGGAAACGGACATCAATTACACCTCATTTTGTGAAATACTACTTTGGCAAGTGTATCGGGAAGATTAGGATTTAGACTGTATTCACGATGTTTATCGGCTACTTGTCTTTGAAAGACAATTCCTCTGGCAACATAAACTTTGAGGCATCCTGCAATAGCACGAGATGTAAGCCTTTGATTAGAGTTAGACCATTTACTTTGCAAATTGTCTGATGTTTGCCAACCATGGAATTCCAATAATTTTAGAATTTGAAAATCTCTAAGTCCGTTTTTCTTCTTTCTAACTGCGATTGCACATTGTCTGCTACAAAAAAGCCTATTGCCATGCTTTTCATGGTCTTTCAAAATCACATCTGTTCCGCACCACTCACAAGGGATTGTAATTCTGGGTCGCATCCAAATATTTTTGTGGTGTTTAGAATCTGAAACTCTAACATCAGGATATGCCTCGGGATTTTTGGCATAATGATAGCAATAATGGCTACAAAATTGAGTATGGTATCGGTTATGTCCTACTGTGTGTTCAATGGGGCGACCACAATTACAGTTCATCTTGGAATCACCCCACACCTTTCACACCTGTAATCTCCTACTACGGTGACTTGACGATATTCATGTTTTCCAGAACCATCTACGCATTCTTTTCTCAGGATTTTTTCATGACTATGAATTTGCATCCAAATCTCCCTCAATCTTTGAATATGTTTTTCTTGCTCCAGACTCAATTCAGCATAGAGTTGTCGCACCTTTTCTACAAGTGCGGGCTCCATAACATCTAATACAGATTATTACCTATTTAACTTTAGTTTGTCTACAACCAGAGAACATATGTTTTCTTGCATAGCAAGGGGCGTTAATTGATAAATTAGTGGTTCTGGTCCTGTGCGTGAAATGACTCCTCTACTGGCATATTTGCGAAGCAAATTACTAATGTTGTGGGAGGTAATAGCGTTTGTAGATAAAGTGCATTTTTGAGCAATTGAATTAGCGGTTTGAGGTCCAAATAATTTCAGAAGAGTGAGGATGTAATAATCTCGGAAGTTTCTTTTGCCTTGCATTATTTTGGCTGAACAAGATTTGCTACAAAAATTCTGTTGCGAATTCATCCTTTTCAAAATGATTTCTTTTCCACAGAAATGGCAATCGGCGGGAATTGGAGCCTCATTGGGATAAACTTCTGGGTCTTGATATTTGAGCCAACAATAACGGCTACAAAATCCGTGATAAAAAGTGTTGTGGTGAAGGTTAAAACTAATGGTGCGACCACATCTGCAATTCATAAAGATACCTCACAAGGGGTCTTTGAAGGCAAAGGCTTTCATTTGACGGTTCTGAATATTGTAGACAGAAAGGTATCCCATTTTTGGCTTATAGCCCAACATTTGCATGAAATCTGTTTCACCTTGGAAGGTGGAAGAAACAATCAATGGAATGCCACGATACATTTCCATTTGGTGGGCGTGGGTATGTCCTGTGACGAAAACATCTGGTGCTTCGCTGATAACCATTTGGTCTTCTTCTTCAGGACTCAAGGCGTTTCGCTCACCCCACATTGGAGCCAAGTGTCGCTTCCTCAACATTTCTTTCATGGCTTCTGCTGGACGCTCATAAGTGACATGAGCCATACGAGGAACCATGTCGTCAATACCCTTGCCGTGATAAGACAATACTTCAATACCAGATAAATTAACTCTGGCTGGATTACCTACATGAACTGCAGAATTGAACCTTTGTTGAATCAAAGGTTCTAAAACAGGTTGTGGTTCGGCAGGTCTTACTGCATCGTGATTACCCGGCAAAATAATGGGTGTGATGTGGTCTGGCAACTCATCAAGTTTTCTTGCACAGAATTCATATTGGTCATATACACACTCCATGGTGATGTTTCTTTCATGACCCGGATAGACACCTACTCCGTCCACAACATCTCCAGATAGAACCAAATATTTGATATTGTTGGCGACATGGTGTTGAGAATTCAACCATTCTACCATTTCGTCCCACTCTTTTTCCAAGAATTTGGTGCTTCCCATGTGAATATCAGATGCAAAAGCAATGGAAACGGGGTCATAACCTAAGCCTCCACGATTTTGATTATTGGGTAGAATTTCTGGGAATTGAACTCGGTCAGTCCAAAACATTCTGCCGTCTTCTGAAAACTTTCCTGTGACTCCGATAACATCATCCAACAACAAAGTGGCTACGGCAGGGTCTTCTTTTCTAACGAAAACCGTAATTCTGCCTGTTTTATCTTCCAATTCTACCAACCTGCCTCCAGACTTGGTGCGAGAAATATCGCACACAATTCCAATGATATTGCAGGTGCGGTGCTTGAAAGTCATTTTCTGCCTATTGAGGTCAGAAATATTCATGGTTTCACGGAAACCCAAATGTTGTCTGATGATACGGCGTAATTCATCATATCGGTTAGAAAACAAATTAACCATGTCTTCAATTTTTCCTGTTTGCTCGGTTTGCCCGACTCTAACGCCGGGGTCAATCATATCGGGATAATCCCTTGCTAACTCAAACCATGCCGAGTTAATAGAGTTTTGAGCCATGATTGGTATTAGGGTTGCTACCTATTTAACTTATTTGCAGACCAACTATGCCATAATATTTTGCCTAAAACAAAAGCAAATATACCTGCCACAATAATGATGGGAATGGTATCTACCATTAAATCGCCTTAGTTTGTGGCTGATGAACTACGGTAGGTTTGTCCACCAATAGTCATGCGAGTCACACGGTCTGTGGCAATCATGCGGTATTGATTCTTGCCAAGGTCAAAGACGGTTTTCAAACTGCGGTCTGATGGGTCGTATTTCATACCTGCGCCAGTGACTCTACCACGGTAGACACCTGCACGAGCCGTCATGTTGCGGAGTGAGCCATCACGCTTTTCAAACTGGATGCTGAAAATCTTTCCACCGTTGTTAGCAAGCAAGTTCAATACTTGTTGTTCAGGAAGGAATTCTCTGCCTGATGTAGATGGTGGTGCGGGTGCTTTGAATGAGCGAGTTTTTGGGTCATAGTGGGTGTGGTCTGAACCTTCTCCACCGAATACCTTAGTTTGCTTGGCATATTGTGTGATATACCAATAACTTGCTGAGGCGAGGGCTGCAGTAGCGATACCGCCCCATACCATATTTCGGGTGTTCTTTTCTTCCCAAGCATTCTTAGCGAATTGGAAAACAATTGGCAATCCTGCGATGGTTCCGATAGCGGTTCCGACCATTAGCACTCTTTGGTTCATGCACTTAACTAAGTGCTACAACTACTTAAGTTTGTCGGATTATCCCAAAATCTCATCAAGATTTTCTGTGAGCAAATCGGCTGCTACATCAGAGTCATCAACCGATTTTGTGCCTGTGATAACACACTTGCCACTGCTGAAAATCAAACAGACGGCAGAGGGTTCATCCAGACGATAAATCAATCCGGGGAACTGCTCGGGCTCATACTCGGTTTTCTCAAACGGCAATTGTAGAATCAAAGTGTTGAGGTCTACTGGAGAGCCATAATCTGTGGTAATAACCAGATTTGAAATCTGGATAAAATCCTCATCAAATGGGTTCTCTTCGGTCAAGAATCCTTCATCAGTCAAACGCTCGTGAAGTTGGCGGAATGCTGATTCCACATCTTCTGCTGACTTTGCTCCTGTGGCAACAACCTTTCCACTTCGGAATAGTAGTAGACAAACCTTGGGGCTTTCTACACGATAAACCATTCCGGGGAATTGTTCTTGCTCATATTCTACATTCAGAGTATCTGCTACATCATTGATGTCAAGTGATGTGCAATATCTTGTGCTGGCTACCATATTTACGATTTCACGGGTCATATTTCTTTCTCCCTTAAATACTCAACCTAAGTATTACCTATTTAAGTATTCAGAGGATTTGCCTTGCCACAGACGGTGCAAGCGGCTAAAACATCGGCGTAAATGGCTCCACATGAGCATCGTAATTGCTTATTAATTCTAAGCACCATATCTTGTAATTCATCTTCTAAAGCCTGTGTGGGAACGGATTCTCTTTTCCATGTCTTATCTGGCTTTTTGTGCCGTGGGTTATCCCCACGGTCTGCTCTTTCTCTTTGCTTACGCTTACTCATTCTTTCACCTAATTCAAATTAGAGATGCAAGGTTGGGTTCTTGGAAACGATTAATCAATTTCCAAATACGGGTCATGCCCAAAGAAGCAGCGACAATTTCTTGAATTTTGGGGCTGATATATTCTGGGTCTAAATCGTAATTTAGATTTTCTATGTGAAGTTGAATTTCTGCGGCGCAATTGGAAATAGATGCGGCTAATTGTGGAATATTGAGTGCTTCACCTTCGGGGAAATGGGTCTTGATAATTTCTTCTACTACGGGAAGGATAGTAAAATGTTCATCATCATGCTCCATGACCAAATAACTAAGGAGGATTTCCTCTTGATTGGAAGACACATACTCACCTTGTATTTTTGACTATTTGAGTGTTAGGGCGGAGGTGGCACAGAAGAAGGGACGAGAAAGTTTTTACTGATACCGGACTAAAAAGAGAAGTGAGGAAGAGAGGGCTCAATTCGGTCTTTTACCTCCGATGATAGAGTTAAGTCATGACCTATTTAAGATTCTTTAATCACCGATGATACGAGGAGAAATCATGTTCCAATTGATGAGGTAAAAATCTTCTGGCTCAAAGGGGAATCCTGTTTGATAGGGAGTGGTTCCATCCCGATTGAAAATAGGTTGTAATACTTCGGTATGCAAACGATAATTTTTGAGTCCATCAGGCTCTTGCCTTTGGAGAATTTTTCCTTCCATCAAAATTAACGGATTGAACTCTTGATACTTTTTGATTCTACCGTGTCGGTCTATCCTTCTTTTTTGAGAAGCGGTGAGATTGAAATTATTTCGGGTTATCTGCGAGGTGACATATTGGGTTTCCGTGGCATCATCATACAATGGTGTTTGAGGTCGGATGGCTGCAACTCCTGTTTGAGAATTACGAAATGTATTTCCTACGCTATCGGTGCGAGTCCATATTTCCCAAGTCCCTATGGTTTCTCCTAATTTTTTCCACATTAATAAAATTTTGTAATCTGATGAAATAAGTGGACGCTTTGATTTTTTACTTTTCTCTGGAGATTTGTAAGTGTAATTTCCCTCTACATCAAAAGATTTTCCAAGTTCTATCTTGAGGGTATCCCAATCCTTCTGATTGAGTTGGAAAAAGGTCATTACCACCATTTTTTCACCTAATTTCTAAATAATCTGGGTGCTAAACGAACAAAGTTAATCAAGAATCCAAGGTTGGTAGAAAATAAGCCTCCTCTTCCTGACCATGGAGTAGTATGATTAGGTTTTTTAGCAGTGCCATTAAAAATTGGTAGGGCTGCATCGGAATTGAATTCAACATCCGCAGAAAATGTCGGGAAAGTTCGGTTGCCTCTGCCCGCATTTGTTTGCAAACCATTCTCAAATTGCAAGGCATTAAATTCAGGAGATTCTCCTGTTTCGGCATCGGTCATGTTTTTGAAAGACAAATTAAGATTCTGTTGCCAATTTGGAAGTATTTGATTAACTCTGCCGTTAATGTTCTGCCCGGTATCTGGGTTTTTACCACTAATATAACTGTTTTCAATCTTCTGTTTAGGTAGCGGAATCTTAAATTGTATGGTTTGTCCATCCATAAAGGAGGTAATGTTTTGCAAGGTCTTTTTCTCTTGCTTAATCTCTGCGCCCCAAAATTGTAGTGCTACTTTGTTGTATCTTAATTCACGATTTTTAGGAGTGGGTTTGTTTGCCCATGTGCTAAATTGTGGGAAAGTTGTTTTAAGGTCAAATTCATAGGTGTTGAAACGAGGAAATCCGTTGCTTCCTACTAATCTACCTCCTTGAGCATTCATGTTTAAATCTAATCCAAGTGGTGCTGCCCATTCAATTGAAGAATCTGCTACGAAACGGCGGAATAATTGGGCTCCAGTCCAAGTTTCTAATACACCCTCATAATTTACATCCTCGCCATTAATTTTAGATACCTTAACAGGGATTCCGGGGACTAATGGATAATACTCTTGCCCTGTAGAATCTACGACAGCATTAGCACTACGATGGAAGAACCACCAAGTTCCTGCACCTTGCGACCAATCTCGGTCATAACGAATTACATTGTCTGGAGAATATCTTACTGGGTCCCAATATCCTCTGCCTTTGTTGGGGTCACGAAGAACGGCTCTTTCTCTAATTGGTTTGGGAACCCAGAACATAACGATTTGATTGTCTAAAATGTAGATTTTAGGTTTGAAATTTCCTCCTTCATAACCATCCATGAAATTGATAATTACGGGATTATCTTCTTCTGCATCTTCATCGTCATCATCGTTTCCAGATGATTGAACATCGGCAGCATCACTTTGCCCCCACTTGCTACCTAAAAGATACCAAGGATAGTTGGAAAGAAAGTTTCGGACCTCATCATTGGGAACAATGATTCCCGCACTTCCACGAGGGGATTTGAGTTGGATTACATCAACCATAGATATAATAGTTGTTGCCTGTTATTTAAGTTTTAGGTTTGAGGAGAGGGACTAACGCACAATTTCTGAGATACGCATTAATAAATCAATACTAACTCGTATTTATTTATAATTAGATATTTTTTTTCTTTTTTCAAAAAACTTCGTCCTACAGATTCTCCACTGGAAATATCTACCCATTGAAGTGTAAAACTTGAGTTATGGCTTAACGAGTTATTAAGTTGCAAACCTAATTTCCCATCATCACCATAAATGAACGCTTCATCCCACCTCCTCTGGAGATTACTGTTTTTTGTTCTACCTATTTAACTTCAACCATATGCTGGGTCAAACTCTGACGGCGGTGCATCTGCTGAAGCAATAGTGAGTTGTTTGGTAAAAAATTGATGGGTAAAGTCAAAGCAGAAACGATAAAGAATTTCTTCGTTAATTTCCTTAAGTTCTTGCTTAATCCATTCTGCTAACTCCTTAACGATGGTGTGTAATATTTTTACCAATGCGTCTTCATCCATGACTACATTCATTTGTAGATTATCATGAATAATTTTTTGGACTTCGGGCTTTAACTCTCCTTCGTAGGTATCATCGGTTTGTTTGTATGCGACAAACAAATGCTTTTGTAATTTTTCCAGTTGTCGCTCAACCATTGATTCAGGAAGTTTGTCCATAATTAGTATGGAGATTACTTACTATATCAATCTTCACCAGTGAATACGAACCAAACAATGTTGGTTCTTGCCAGTGTCAGGATTTTTTGCCATGGCTTGCAGTGTGCCTTTTCTTCGGGCAACTTCCCAAACACGATAAGTTAATTCTGCGTCTTTAGCACAATAGCGGATTACATCCTCATAATTTTCATTAGCCCATTCTTCGGGTGCAAATTGCGCCTCCATCAATTTTGATTCTGATTTTCCTAAGACACTTTTAACCAAATTTTGAAGTGAAAATCTAAGACCTTGAGTGGCATCTTCTAACCATACTTGCAAGTCTAAATGCTTATCGGAAACAATAAAGGAGTTAATAATATCTCTAACTCCGCAACCTCCATCTTCAACAGATTTGCAAATAATGGGTAAATCAAATTTAGCACCATTTTTAGTAATCAAAAGATAATCATTATTGAACCATTCAGCCAAATCATCTCTCAAGGTTTGAAATGACTCTACCCGATGTTCTTTTCTAACATCATCGGGAATTTCTGCTAAGTCTGCATAATTGTATTCATTATGCCTATCTAAACTCGCATCCCAAATGCTAACGCAAGAAACCTGCCATCCTTCGGGGTTAGAAAATTCTAAACCCTCTGATTCCATGTCCAAATTCTTGGTTTCAATATCCAAGGCGATAACATTCATCGGTCATCACCTGAACCCTTGAGAACTCCTCTGGCTTTTCGGTCTTGTAATTTTTGAGTATTGAGAATTGCGATTTCTTCTAAAGTCATGCCGATTTCAGAAGCCAGATTTGCCAGATACCAAAGAACATCTCCTAATTCTGATGCAACGGCATCTTCAAAATTGCCAGATTTATCATCTCCATCACGAATCAATTTCTTGACTTTTTCTGCTACTTCGCCAGATTCACCTGCCAATCCTAATGCGGTATAAACCAAACCGTATTCGGCGGGGTAAATGGCAGTTGAGCGAGCCAATTCTTGATACTGATTAAATTCCAAAATTATGCCTCCTCGTGGTGATGATGGTGAGTGTGAACAATTGATTGGTCTAAAAAGATTGCACCTAATATCATTGTGATGGCTCCAAATGCTGCAAAGGTAGCGGTGATGTATGCCTCTTCATACAAGGCTAAACCCACTTCTACAAAATGTAAAAGTCCGTGGGCTGCCAATGAAATTTCAAGGAGCCTCAGAAAAGCCCTTTTGAATTTCATCTAATCACGCTACTGCATCTGGTGTATCAACATCAGCATCCAAATCTGCTTCTTCAGCAGGTGGGGCTGCTTGTAGTAAGGCTACATTCTTGAGATTAATGCTGTAAAGCCCTTCGGCTCCATTGAGCAAAATCTTGGCTCTCTTGCTGGTCGTGGACTGAACCAAACCAGTTAGGGTGGCTCCATCTCTGACTTCAAAAGAAACAAGGTCGCCTACATTAACATCTTCGGAAACATCCTTTTCGTCAATCAATTCACGGATTGCCTTAGCAAGTTCTTTTAGGTCGTCTACTTCAAGTGCGCTTATCTGTTCTACAATTTCTACAATTTCTGTCATGTTTATTCCTCCAATAATTCTTTTGGTATTCCGAATCCACGAATGGTAATTGGACCATCGTTGTATTCTACTTCAACAATTGTGTTATCACCCATATAAGATTTAACTAAATCTATGGCTGAATCAACAAGGGTTTCTCCGATAGTGGATTCAGGATTGGCTAATTGCAGTGCGCTCAAAATTACTTGGTATTCTTCTTTGGTTGGGTTATTCATTTTCATTCCTCCTCTTGGAGATGGGTCGCACGACTACCACGGCTTTTTCCGTAGCGGGATTTGTGTCCTTTGTTGCGGATTCGGGGTGGGTGAAACCAACCAATCCATTGGTCGGATGAACCTGACTCACCCTTCTGCCATGCTTTAACACCATTGGTCCAACTACCGTGTGAACGGTTATCGGGAACACAGTCTTTAGGATAAACCTTCAAATTAGGATTATCATTGGTGTATGACTTATGGTTGCGTGGTGTCTGATTATACGAGCCCATGTTTGAGATATGAATGGTATTACCTATTTAACCTCAAACCTCCATCTCATAGAGGAACTCCATTTCGGGGTAAGCATCCTTTTGCGTGTCCCATGTTTTCATGTTGGCTCGGTCTTTGGATAATTTCACTTCCAGTTCCGATGCTTTTTTAGGTTCTTCTAATTCTGGTTCTGGTAATTCAATTTCACAGACAACTGGAACAACCATTAATCTATGGTCGCAAGTTCCAAAACTTTGGTCTGCCCATGCAACGAATCTCCGTAAAGGCACAAATATTGGTGAGGTAAATTTACCTATCATTCTTCTGATATTCATAATTATCACTTAAAAATTACATCTTCTTTCACAATGCCGACAGCGATGGCTTTTTGTTCTGCTGTCGCAACGCTTTCAAAAACCTTTGTTTTATCTGGCAAAATTAGAACATTCACAAGAACCAATATGCCACCCCCGCTGCTATTGAAATAATCAACATTGCGAAAATAATAATTTTCTTTTTAGATTTGGGTGTTGGCTTTTCATAATACCAATCTTCTGTGGTTTCAAGACCGCTTGTGAGGTCTGCGACTACACGGTTGTTTTGTCCTATGCTACGCTGATATTGAATTTGCTCGTATGACCAACCATGAGCCATCAATTGCTCATCAGTCCATGCGCTAATGTCCACTTACATCACCTGTGCAACATATTCGCCTGTATCTCTATTGAAATGATAGAGGGTCAAACCAATTCCCCATGCAGGAGTTTCAAACCAGACTTTGAGAAATGCCGTGAGAACTGGGGTTAAGCCCGTGACATACAGATTAACAAACTGAATATCTTTCTCAACTGCCATACGGAGGAAATCAAGTGCGACTCTTTCATGAGTGGCAAAATCAAGTGGGTTATCAATCTGACCCTCAAAAATGTATCCTTCTACTTGAGGAATCTCGTGTCTTCCCGGTCCGCACAAGCCTACGCTGATTTCTGGAAGCGTCATACTATGAGGGGTATATTTTTACCTATTTAAGAGTTTGCTATTTCTAAGCACATTAAGCACATTAAAAGTCAATATCGTAAGAATATTTTTCCGTATGTTGGCTACAACAGTAGGAAATCAAGTCCTGCCAATATTCATCGCTAACTTCTGGAGGTTTGTTATCCATGGCGGGGAATTGGGTGCTAACTTGTAATTTTTGGAACCAATAATTTCTGTCCTCTTTAGTATTGGCACCATCAATTTTGGTGTGGTGTGTTCCTGCGGTTTGTATCGTTCCCCAACAACCTGTGTTTTCTACATATTTTCCTAATCCGATTTGAGCCAGTTCGTTGAAAAAGATAGCATCTTCCCAACACAACCAAGATTCATCAAATCCTCCAATTTGTTCAAAAGCAGTTCTGCGGACTATGGAAGCACTGGGATATAGTGGAATGGGGATGGTGTAGTATTTCCAATCTTCGGGTCGGAAACGAGCGTATGATTTGTGGTCGCCACAAAGAGTTTTTCCTGTGATTTCCGCTTTGGTTTTCATACTGATTAACGGTGTGGGAATTATGTAGTCGCCCCACCAACAAACATAATTTTCGTCTGCAAATTCAATTTCATCATCCATGTCTGCTAAATGATTAACGAGCCATTTGTCGTCCCCATCTAAGAATGCTATGAAGGGTGAATTTCCTGCGGCTACTCCTTCGTTTCGGGCTTGTGATACTCCCTTTCCAGATTGAATCAAATAATTGTGTCCTCTGGACAAAACCATATTTTTGGTTTCTGAATTGGCTGATTGTTGGGATTCAACAACATAGATAGTAAATTCTTGATGGGTCTGACTTTCAATGGAAAATAAACATTCATAGAGTTGTTCTAATGAAATGTTGTGGATAGGAATAACCACATCAAAGTGAACCATAATGGAAATTAGCACAATGTTCTATTTAACACTACTCTTCTTGGATGCTCGCTTTTCCAATTTTGCAAGGTCAATACAACTCCACATTTGATAAGATTTTTGCTTCTTATCTGCAACCCAACGAATCCTTTGAGATTTGGATTCTGCGGTCAAATAAGTGTAGCGGTCATGGTCTACCTTCTGGGTGATTTCCACTTCTTTACCATCAAAGAGAGTTGTTAATGCGACATCCTTGAACTCGCTCATTTCGTCTTTCTTAGTGGACTTGACCCATCTTTTTTGGGTGCAACCAGTCATCATCTTTTTCAGAGCGGTGGGAGCAATTTTATCTCCGATTTTATAGGACTTCATGATTGTTCCTCCTGCATAGTTCTCATAACGAAATCTGCATAAACTTCGGTGAGTTGTTTATTCCTCCAAAGCACCCATGATACAAAGAAAATGTTGGCTGCCATGTGTCCCAGAATAAGAGTCCAAAGTAGAATTTCTTTCATGATTGTTCACTCCACTTCTTATCATATTTTGCCCAGTCAATGTGAGGGTTGGAACAACGAGCGCAAAGATAACCATTGTGGGTAGCATCATATTTCCGACTATCTACATAGCCCTTTTTTCCACATATCGGACAAGGCACTAAATCCAAATCGTTAAGGCTCAAGGAATCATCTCCTTGATTTTCGGTGCTTCTTGTTTTCCATGTCTTTTCTGCGAGCCCACCATGTAGCAGGTAGATAGTCTGGCAAGTCAGCGAACCTTTCAGCAATGTGTGGTGCAAACCTTTCAAAGTCGGCTTTAGCATTGACATCTTCTGGATGTCGCATAATGTGGTGCAACTTCCTTTGCAAAACTGTGGGTCTAATTTCCCAGAGTGTAATCTTTTTACCCTCCTCCGTTTGTTGGGTTCGGGTTTTTCCTGTGAAGGTATAATCTCTTAGAATGGCTAATGCGTCTGTCATGTTCTTCACCTTTTTGTTCTACCTATTTAACCTAAGAGATGTTCAAGATGGCATGACACTCTAAACAACACAATTCTCCAGATTCCAATTCAACAAATTGGATGCTTCCGCATTCGCATTCTTCGTTATCACTCATTTTCATCCTTCCATTGCTTTCCACACTCCAAACACATATAGTGTTCAGTTGCTGAAAGAATGTAGATGCGTTCAGAGCCACATACACAAGTCACGGGTTCAGGTTTGTATTCAACTCCGTAAAGAAAATCTGATTTATTCATAATTATCGCCTCACAATAATTTACAGTCCTTAACTACTGCATCAACTTTTTTGGTAGCCATAGGTCCGATACCAAAAACTGTAAAACTACCTGATTCTACTTGAGTGCGTCCAGCGTCAAAAACTCCGTGGCAAGGAATCCATGGGTCATGCAAGCACTCTTCATATTTGTGGTTCATATCTTCAGCGTTAGCACATTTAAGCACAACGATAGCCCCGCCCGATTTTTTCCACTCTTGAAATCTCTCAATAGAAGCATTCTGTTGTGCTAAACCCATCATACAATGTGCTACTTGTGCAGCAATTTTGCCTTTGCTCATGCCTAAATCATGATTAACAACAAATGCAATTTTCATGGATTAACCACCGTTGGATAGCACATTAAGCAGATTCCCTCACGGGTCAAACTGCTTTTAGGATAGTGAACCTTGCACAAAGCACAGGGAGTTTGGCGATGAGGGTTCAATTTTTTGGTCATTCTTTTTCCTCCACTTTGATTAATTCCTGTTGAATTGTCTTGTGCGTATCAACATCTGGATAAAGGATTCTTCCCAGTCCGTAAAGCAAAGCCATACCAATAATACCGATTACAAGTTCAGTCATTCTGATGCCTCCGTGGTTTCTTCTGATTCAGAAATTGGGTCCAAATTAGGATTCAGTGTATTGTTTTCCAAGATTTTTAGGTCTAACTTGAGTTCCATCAACATACCCCAAACATGAGAAATACCATTCATATTTTGTTGGTTTTTAGTATTGATTTCTCGGAGGCTAATTTGATTGAATACAAACGAGATGAGAATTAGGGCTAAAATACCCAGTCCTATCAAAGATGTAGAATCCATGATTATTCCTCCCCTTTTGCTTCTCTTGCACAACGCTTACAATGGTGTTTGCCCTCAAATTGAGGATTATGGGCTAATGGCTTTTTACACTTCATAGGCTTAACATCCATCATCCATTGCCATTCAGGTTTCACTCTTCTTCACCTACGGACTCACCAATCTCAATTCCTGCCAACTTGTGTTCGCAGGTTTCTTGAGCGCAACAATCATGTTCTGGTTGAGCCACAAAAGGATTATCCACAATTTCGTTAGGGTCAATACCATCACGAGCCATTTGTTGTTTGGCTTTGCGAATTTTGGTCTGAACCTTGGTGTGATAGGCTCTTTCTCTATCCATCTGCATTTTTTCTCTGCGGGTTAGAGGCTTGGTCATCCTAAGCCCATTTGATTCCATAGGAATCCAAAGTGTTCCTGTTTGTGTGCAACGCTCACGCTTGATAGCATCAACAGGTTTTTGGTTGTCGTCATAAGTGGTGCATGAACGACATAGACCCGGGTGGCGATAAATATGGGCATCTTGGCAATTTTCTGTAAAGCACTTGTAAAACCTGCTCATAATCATTCCTCCTTGTGGTCGTGGTCGCAATTCTCATCATGCTCATGTGCATAGTTCTGCATCATTTCGCCCATAGGTGTTCCCAATTCTGGGTTTGTTTCCAGAAGTTCATTGAGAGTCATTCTCATGTGTATGAGGTGGTCAATGCAAGAAAGCATATCTGCAATAATTAGATTGGCTTTAACTTCTACTGGCAATTCTTCAAACGGGGGCATATTGTTGTTTTCACTCATTTTCTTCACTCTCCTGTGCCTTCAGAAATTCTTTCTGAAATTTGTTTAGGTTCATTTCGGTGTGAACCTCTACACCATATCCTTCATCTTCTCCAATAGAGATTAGAGCATTGTCGTCTTTGAGTTCAAGCACAAAGTCAAACACAACATTAGGCAGAAGTTGTTCATCTTCTGCAAGAATGGACTCAAAAAGCATATATTTGGTTTCCTCATATAGAATACCCTTGAAGGTGTCGCCTTCTTTATGCACAAAGATTCCATTATCGGTATCTGTGCAATTATATTCCTTATTTTTGAAATAGGACATTACATCCTCCCATGTGGTTTCATTTGATTCTGAAAGTGCCAGTGCAATTACTTCGCTCATGTATTCAACTCCTTGTATAACCTATTTAAGATTCTGCCTCACCAGAATTTTGGGTATCGTCTTGTGGCTCATCAATAGTAGTAATCTTGGTGATTTCTGCTTGAGGGATTCTTAGCATTGTGCGTTGTCCCACTCCAATACGCACAGCACGAATGATATTCTTCTTAATGTAGTTTCTAATGGTAGAGGGGCTAACTCTCAAAAGTTGTGCTACCTCATTTACAGTGTAAAACTGCTTATCTGCTTCGGTCATATTATTCAACCCAAATTAGAGTAATGGGGCTACCTATTTAAGATTAAACAAAATAAAGCAATGGGCGCAACTGACACAACTGACGCAACTAAGCCAAATTGGGAATATACCATTGTCCCTTAGTGTTTCGGGAAATCATTCCTTCTCTCCACAAAAGTGTAAGCACTTGTTTGACTTTACTCCTGCCTGTGGCATTATTGTAGCCTACAAGCAGATTACCTTGCTCATCACGCTTGGTGACGATAGCATTAACAGATTGTGGTCCATGTGCTAATGATTCGTAAATTTTACGGTGGAAGGATGTTTCCAGAATTTTTCCTGTATTGGTAATATGAATGAATTTATTGCCGATTTTCCTGACCTTGTTCTTGGCTTGGAGATAGATAATGATTTCATCTCTCATCTGGCGGTGTGTGCCGTTTCTTTTGATTTTAGCAAGAATATCTGTTTTGGTAAGTCCTGAAGGATTAGATTTGAGAACCGATATAATTTCAGACATCATGCGTGAATAGAGGCTTCTTTCGTCTGTCCCCAATTTTGGCTTTTCAATTTGGTCTGCTAATGTATTCATACGATAGTCCGTATCAACTTGTGCCAATGCCGCATTCAATTCTGCTTCTGTGATTTCTTGTGCTTCAGCCTCCTGCACAGGCAGACCTTGTGCAATACGATTCTGTAAAACTGCGACTTCTGCTAACTTCCTTTTCAAAAATGCCTCTTTTTCTGCTTGTTCTGCTTGTGTATCTGCTTGACCCAATTTTTCAATAATGGACTTTTCATTCTCGGCAATAGACATGGCTTGGTCAATTTCTCCTGATTGGATGGCAGAAATTTTTTCTAACTCAAGCACAATCAGCCTTCTTTCAAATCCATACTCACGCACAATTCTGCCTACGAAGTTCTCACGCATGAAATCATTCACCAAAATTTGGTTCTTCATCGCATCCCTTTGACTATCATATTCATTCCTTACAACTTCCGTAGGGCTGGGCATATTTGTGCTATATTGCTTTGACCTATATGAATCTAACCAAAAATGTCCGACCGGACTAAAATCGGTCAAGGGTAGAACAAATAGCACATCCAGCGCAAATAGAACAAAAATCTGTCCGCTTTTTTGCCGAAGCATCCAGCGCATCCAGCGCAAATAATGTTATCTAAGGCAATTAAAAGAAGGGGTCGGACACGAATCGGTCAAAAAGGACATAATCTGGACACATTT
>CEVG01091203.1_pt1 | contig 29772 bp, 26 predicted proteins | sample 356511 | NCBI WGS metagenome assembly CEVG01 (sample SAMEA2623426, study PRJEB7988) | marine metagenome | biome: marine biome (ENVO:00000447); feature: surface water layer (ENVO:00002042); material: "saline water (ENVO:00002010), including plankton (ENVO:xxxxxxxx)" | depth 5 m | reverse complement strand
CTTATTAAGAGGTATTATGAAGATTAATCTTTGGTATTCTAAAAGTATGAAGCAGTGGCGTTGGACTCTTTGTGAAGAGCATACAAATGGCACTACAAAGATTGAACAGCACTCAGGAGAAAGAATTTTCCTTCGTGATGCTATGAATGACGTTGCAGATACAGTTGAATACATATTAGGTGTTGACAAAAACAAAAAAGAGTAGTATATTGTATTTTGGTGATACTTAACCAGTCCCTTCCGTGTGCTTCAGAACCTCTCTAGTAATAGGGAGGTTTTGTTGTATGATAAATAATCTGTAACGGACTATAAGCATAATAAGATGGGTCTCTCCAGATTAGATAATTTTCTAAAGTCGGCAAGGGGTACGATTCTCTACGTTAACCCCAACGATTTAGATGCAACAGATAGTATTGAAAATCAGGGTAATTCCCTTACAAGACCTTTTAAGACAATTCAAAGGGCTCTAATTGAGTCTGCAAGATTTTCTTATCAAAGGGGTCTTAATAATGATAGATTTGGTAAAACTACCATTCTATTGTACCCTGGAGACCATGTTGTTGATAATAGACCAGGTTGGATACCTGATGGAGCAAATAATTATCGATTACGAAATGGAACCACATCGAATGATTTTCCACCATTCGATTTAACCTCTGTATTTGATCTGACTGTACCTGAAAATGATCTATACAAGTTAAATTCAGTTCATGGTGGAGTAATTGTCCCAAGAGGAACTTCAATTATTGGTCTTGATCTTCGTAAAACAAAAATTAGACCAAAATATGTCCCAAATCCAGAAAATGACAACATTGAAAGATCAGCATTATTCAGATTGACTGGTGGATGCTATTTCTGGCAGTTCTCAATGTTTGATGCTGATCCAAATGGTCAGTGCTATCTTGATTACACTACTAACACGTTCGTTCCAAATTTCTCACATCATAAGCTTGCTTGTTTTGAGTATGCTGACGGTGTAAATGGTGTTAATATTAGTGATACTTTCCAAACATACTCAAGCACCAGAACTGATCTGGACATGTACTATGAGAAAGTAGGTTTAGCATATGGAACTGCATCTGGTAGAGCAATTGAACCAGATTATCCATCTGCAGCACTAGATATCCAACCAAAAATTGATGAATATCGTATTGTTGGTTCTACTGGACAATCTGTAGGTATCTCTAGCATCAAGGCTGGAGATGGTGTTACGTCAACAAATATTATTACAGTAACAACATCATCTGCTGTTGCTGGATTGGATGTCGATACACCATTTAGAGTGGAAGGAATCACTGCATCTGGGTATAGTGGTCAATTTGTTGTAAACGAGAAATTAAACGCAACACAAATTACATATCAAGTACAAAACCCACCATCAAATGCACTTCCAACAGTAACTGGTTCTAACTTAGTATTATCTTCAGATACTGTAACTGGTGCATCTCCATACATCTTTAATCTCTCCTTGAGATCTGTATTTGGTATGTGTGGTCTATTGGCAGATGGCAATAAGGCAACCGGATTTAAATCTGTAGTTCTTGCTCAGTTTACTGGTATTGGACTTCAGAAAGACGATAATGCATTTGTAAAATTCAATGAATCCAGTGGTGCTTATGATGACAGCACAGTTTCTGGAAACGAAAACTTACATACTAATTCCAGAGCAGTTTTCAAACCTTCATATCGAAATTTCCATATTAAAGCTACAAATGAAGCACTTCTCCAGAATGTTTCTATCTTCGCAATTGGATATGCAGAGCACTTTGTTACAGAAGGTGGTTCTGACATGTCAATCACCAACTCTAACTCCAACTTTGGTGCTAGAGCACTTGTAGCTAATGGATTTAAGAAGACAGCATTCACTCAAGATGATTTAGGGTATATTTCTCACATTATTCCACCAAAACAAGTTTCAATCGTTGAGAATGCTATTGAATTCAATGCAATTGACGTTGCTAAAACAGTTGGAGTATCTTCTGCTGGAGCACTTTATTTGTATGAGCAGAGTAATGAAGATGTTCCTCCTCAGAACGTAATCCAAGGATATAGATTTGGTGCTAGAAGTGCTGATGAACTCAAAGTTCTCGTCGCTGTTGCAGGAACAGTTACTGAATATGCATCACGCATTGTAATGCCTAGATCTAATGATAGTTCTGAGAAGGCATATGCAGTAAATTACAATGTCTCTAATATTCTAAGTTTTGATTCATCTCATAATTTGGAAAATGGAGAATCAATTCGTGTATTTGGCAAAACTGGACAACTGCCAGATGGACTTGATAATAATAGAGTTTATTTTGCTATTACTGACACAAATGACGTTGGACTTGGAAATACCCAAGTTAAGATTGCAAAGAGTTTGGCAGATGCATTATCTCATACTTCAACAACTCCTAGCAACCTTGCATTCAATACAGTTGGAGAAGGTTTACGTGTTGTAAGTAGAGTTAGTGATAAATCATCTGGTGATATCGGCCACCCAATTCAGTTTGACTCTATTGAAAATCAATGGTATGTACAGGTTGCTACTGCATCTACAGAAAATACAATTTATTCTGCAGTAAATGCACTAGGAACAGGATCTTTAGGAGATGCAACTGCAAGAACATTCTTTAATCGTAGACTGGATAATAGAAATGCAGTAGATACGATTTACAGATATAGATACGTCATTCCTAAGAACAATGGAGGAGAGGTAGCAAGACCACCAACAGAAGGATTTATTCTCCAGGAATCTAATCATACTATTGCAAATACTGATGCTGAAGTACAGTCATACTTTGGATCTGGATCACTATCGAATGAAAATCAACAAAGAAACTTTAGATTTGTTTCTAGTGCAAATTGGACAGGTGGAACGGCAAATGTAACTACGGAATTGCCACATAATCTATCTACTGGATCTGAAGTTCAACTTAATCAGATCACTAGTACAAATAATACAACTGGTGAAGATAACTCTGGATTTAATGGATCGTTTATTGTCTCTGGTATTACAAGCACTAGAACCTTTACCGTTGGTATTGCAACAGATCCTGGTGACTTTACTAATAATGTTCACACCAGAACTACATCTCTACCAAATTTCCAGAGAAAGAGATATGAGAATACTTATTACGTTTATAGAGAAGCAGAGATTCAACCATATATTGCAGGAGAACAAGATGGTGTTTATTACTTAACTACAGTAAATGCTTCAAATGCTCCAAATGTAGCTCCATTTACAGGAGAAAAGTTCTCTCAACCAGTTAAAGAATTATATCCTCAGACAAACAGAGACAATCCTGACTCTGATCCTGCACCTTCAATAACTCATGCATCTTCTGCTTTAATTGGAGAAACTAAACTTGATGATGTTCGTAAGAGTCTCACTAGGGAGACTATTGATAAGAAATATCGTGATGATGGAAGAGTTGCTGTTGGAGTAACTGATATTACATCATCTTCTTCTACTGATCATATTATCTTCACTGACATTAATCATGGATTAAACAGAGTTACTCGTTTAAGTGTTGTTTCTGCTGGACTTGGATATGGTAGTGGATCATCTGCAGATCTCTACAACGCAGAGTTAGTTTCTATTGGTGCATCAACAACTGGCGAAGGAGCAACTGCAAAAGTAAGTGTCAATGCAAGTGGCGAAGTTCAAGACGTAGTTGTAATGAATGGTGGAAGTGGATATGGAATTGGTAATACGTTAGCAGTCAAAGGACTTCCAACCTTTGGATCTCCTACAGATGCAGTTGTTCAAGTTACTAGCATTTATGATAATGTTGGTGATGTTGTAAGAGTTGGAGGAATTACTTCTGAAACCTATCAACCATTCAATGATCTCTACAGAATTACTGAAGTTCCCGTTGGAGTTGCGAACTCATTCAATGCAGTTTCTGCAAATAGTGTAAGTTCTGGTGGAGCCTCTGGATTAGTTAACTCTGAAGTATCGAATGCATTTTTATATTCAACTGGTGAAGCAATTCGTGTTAATTCTATCGACTATGATAGATTTAGTGGAATTGCCACTGTTGGCACAGATAACTTCCATGGATTGTCAGTTGATAATGTAATTCGTCTCACAGGAGCAAATGAAGAAATTTACAATGGAAACTTTGTAGTAAGCAATATTGTTGGCACTAGTGGAACATTCTTTGCAGTTAATCTGGGTGTAGGCACATATGCACCTACAGCGACTGGAACAATATTTGGTTATCGAACTGGTGGTTCTAACAATGGAAATGTAACTGGTACTGATGAAAACTTAAATGGTAGAATGACTTCAATGTATGCTGGTATCACCACTACATTAGGAAGCCCAATTACTGATATTACCGGTGATACTGTTGCAATCACTGGACTTCAATCGCTTGACTTTAATATTGGCGATTACTTCACTATTGACGAAGAGATCTTTAGAATTAAAGGAACAGTTGCCTCAACAGATGTTTCTGTTGATGTCTTCCGTGGTGTTCTTGGGTCTGGCATTGGAACGCACTCTACAAACTCTATTATCAGAAAGATTGATGTAAATCCAGTTGAACTTAGAAGACACTCTATTGCTCGTGCATCTGGACATACATTTGAATATGTTGGTTTTGGTCCTGGTAACTACTCAACTGCTTTACCTGACAGACAAGACCGTCAAATTTCAGATCCAGAAGAGTTATTAGCACAATCTACTAAGAGAGATGGTGGTATTAACTTCTATACTGGAATGAATGATAAGGGTATTTCCTATAATGGAAATAAGAAGATGAGTACCATTACTGGTCAGGAAGAAATCTTCGATACTCCAATTCAGACCGTTACTGGTGAAGATATTAGTAACAAGCAAGGTATTGATGTTATCAACCCAATTGAAGCACTATTCAATCGCTCAATTAAGGTTGAGGGTGGTGATGATGGCAATGCAACTTCTGAGTTCAGTGGACCAGTTATCTTTAGTAATAAGTTAACTTCTACATCATCAAGAGGAATTGAGGCTAACTCCCTATTCCTCCAGGGCGATACTACAGTTTCAAGAAAGTATACAGTAGGAATTGCAACTCCTGCTCTTGCTGGTAACCCTGGTGACGTTGTATACAATGCAAACCCAGATGATGGTGGATATGTTGGTTGGATTTACAGTGTAACTAACAACTGGCGTCGTTTTGGTAGCGTAAGTCTTTCTACAAACGAAAACATTGCTATCTTCGACAAGGTTGGCATTGGTACAACTACCATTGGCGAACCAACATTACAAGTTGGCAGTGGATCTACTCTATTTGCTGTTGATGGTGATGGAGTTGGTATTGGAACCACTGCAAATGGTGAGAAACTTCGTATTATCGGCAATGCAGATATTTCTGGATCTGTTGTTGCAGCAGCATTTACTGGAGATGGTTCTGGATTAACGAATCTTGCAAATGACAGTAGATGGGATGGTGTTGCTGCTGGCCTTGGAACAGGGTTATATCCAGTAGATGTTTTAAGAGTTGGTATTGGAACTACAAGACCAAACGATGATGTTGATCTAACAGTTGGTGCAGTTGGTTCTTCTGGAACTACAATGCACGTTTATTCTGAAGCAAGATTTGTTGGTATCATTACTGCTAATGACGCAACAGTCACTGGATTCAGTACTGTTATTGGTAATTACGCGATTCAGAATACATCAGGTCAAATCATTGCTGGTATTGTTACAACAAGTGATCTTGTAGTTGGTACAGCAGGAACAGTTATAACTACTAGTAGTGCCAATATTGGTGTTGGAACTGTAACTCCTAGAGCGAAATTTGATGTTGAAGGTCTATCTAGATTAAAGACAACGAGTTCTAATCAAGTAAATGTAACAAGTTCTTCTGGAGTTGTTACTCTTGATCTTGCATCATCTCAGGTGTTTAACTTAACTACAAGTGAAGATGTAACGCAGTTTACTGCACAAAACATTCCTTCTGATTGTAGTTCCTTCACTCTGAAGGTCACTCAAGGTGCATCAGGTTCTCCATTCCATACTGTTGACTTTGATGATGTTAGAGATGATGGGGGCAGTGCTCTCACAGTCAACTGGCCTGGTGGTGGATTAGTTCCAGCACTAACTCCATCTACAAATGGTGTTGATATATACACCTATAAGACTTTTGATGGTGGAACTACGTGGTATGCGTTCGTTGTTGGACAAAACTTTGCTTGAGGTAACTAAATGAGTATTAATAAAAATACAACACTGGACCTTAATGGTCCAGTTTTAGAATTCCAAGTACATCCTCAATCAGTAACTGCAACTGGTATTAACTCAGCTCAGTTTACTGGTTTTGCTACTGCAGTATTTCCATCAGCAACTACAGGAACAACAACTTCTCTTATTACAGCAACATATAATGGTTATCCAGTTAGAGGATATCTCTATTATCCAACATCAGCAAATGTAGGTTCTGCTCTAGATGTAGTTGTTCTTTATCATGGAACTATTACATCTCAAGGAGTAACACCTGCTGATGCTGCATCAACTTTTATGCAGATTGCTCTGAATAAAGTTGATCTTAAGGATAAAATTATCTTTTCTGTAGCATATCCTCAAGATGCTATTCCTGCTTATGTAGCGAATTCAGCATTAGCAACACAACAATTTCCTGGATTAGATCTTTCTACATTCTATATTGGTGACAATATCGTATATGCAGAAGCAGCACTTCTGTGGGTGAAAAATACTTTACCTTCTTATCTAACAGCGAATAATATACCTAAGACCATCGACAAGGTATACACTTTTGGCCATTCCCAAGGTGCATACCTGGTTCATAGATTGAATACTATGCATACTGTTGATGGTGTCATTGCAAATGCTCCAGGGCCCATTGATTTGTTGGACAGATGTTCTGGAGATCAGAATACTGAGAATATTACTTGTAATAAGATCAATGTTGGTATTGGTTCAACAACAGCAGATCCTGATGCATACCTGTCCAGATCTCTTAAGAGTTTTATAACAGGAACTAAATCTCCCGCATTGTTTACTCAAGCACTTGATGATGAATCATATCAAGTGAATTTAATGCAAAATACGCTTGAACCTGGATTAAGCACTTGTAGCAATTGTGCCTCAATGACTTTTAATTATTATGGTAGTGGGGGACATGATGCTTTTGCAATTAATTATGCTGTACAAAATGATATTCGTGATTTTGTAGGAGCTCAAGGAAATCCAGCATCAAATACAGGATCTTTATCATATCAATGGTATAACTCTGATCATGGATTAATAACTGATGGTCAGTGGATTGATAATACTCAAGTTACTGGAGCAGGAACCACAATATTAACTCTTGAAGATGCAACTTCAGATCAGATTGATCAAACTGGATTTTATTTGACTGTTGATTATGTTCCTTCTGCATATGTTCAACCAATTGGAGTATCTGTAACTGCAGGAACAGCAAGATCAACACCTAATGCTGTGAATGATGGCCTTCAATCAAACTCTGCAATTCTAACAGTTCGTCCAACACTCTCAGTCACTCTGCAACCTCAGGAATAATGGCAAGAATCGTAACCCAAGGCAATGCTGCGATATTTACAACAGAAGCAGCGATTTCAGATGGATCAGATAAACAAATTGGATATCAATGGCAGGTTTCTGGTGTTGACTTAGTAGATGGAGCTTCAATACCTACTAAATCTGATATTGGTAGTTTTTTCTTTTCACCTGTTGTTGATTCACTGGGAGCTGGATATAGGTCATGTAATAATAATTGTGGTGCAGGTACAGTAGGAACAAAAACTGCAATTGCTTCAGGAACCTCTGTATTGGGTGGCGGACTTGGAAATTCTGTTAGATTTAGTGTTCCTGATCAGATTGAAAACTACTTTGCAGAATTTGAAGTAAGTGGTTCCCAATCTCTAGCAGGGGGTGTTGGATGGTTTGGTGTTTTGGATCCAGAACATTGGGACGGTGGAACTAGTAATATTACTACCAATGGAGCATATCAAAAATGGAATGGTGATATAGGAGTGAGAATGGCTCCTTGGTTTGCTCAACCTTATGGTTTTGGTGAACGTACAGACACTAAAAGTTTTCCTGGTGCAGGACAGTCATTGGCTTCTTTTGAATATTTTGTAGGTGATATTATAGGAGTTGTTGTTAATACTGACTCTGGTGCAGTTAATTTTTATAAAAATGGTAGTTTCTTAGGAACTTTTAGAAATAGAAATGCAATAGGAAAATATTTACATGTTTTTCTTCAAAATCAATCTTCTTCTTCTCTAATCAATCTCGAATGCACTGCACTCACAACGGCATCTACATACGCAACTAATTATTATTTTCCATCAGAAGGACTACAGCAAGATCCTAGTATAGGTTTAAGTGGTCAAACTGTTACTGTTAGTGGGGCAAAGACAAGAAATTTAACTATTACTTCTGGACAAATTAATACATATGATTTGCGATGTCAGATAACCCACCCAAGAGCACATAATTCTCCTATTACAACTAATGCTGTAGAACTTGAGGTTGTTGATTCTGCAGATAAAAATTTCTTAAACTTTGAATATTATCCAAGAAACAATGGAACTCAGGCCACACTTGAAACTGTTGATTTGGAAGATACATCAGGTTCAGGACCATTTTATACAATTGATAGAAATATAGACTTTCAAAATATTGTATTCTATTCTCCAGACAAGGATTTAAATGTAGAACTTGAGATGTTTGGTCCTCGTGGACAACCTAATGGAGGGACTCCAGGAAAAGGAGGGTATTCTGTAATTAGATTTACTGCAGAACAATTTGTAGAATATGCAATTTCAGGAAAATCTATTGGTCAGTTCTTTCTATATAAACAAAACAAACTTATTGCAGTAGTTGGATCTGGTGGCAACGGTTCTGCTGGAACTTTTGATGGAAACCTTGGTAATGGGGGACATGGTGGTGGTGTGTCTGATGCTGGATCTGATGCATCTGGATTTAATGCAATTTCAAGTGCTAGAGGTCTGGGTGGACAATATATTCCTCCAGGGCAATTAGGTCAAAATGGTATTTCAGGATCAAGTACCAATCAACCTCAGGACATTGAACCAAGAGCTTCTGCTCCAGATGGGGGAAGAGTAAATGAATATCCTATTGGCAGTTATTGGGCTCAACAAGGATTTTCTCCATCTGAAAATATGGGACAAGTTCAGTTCCGTCATGCTGATGGAACAATAGTGAATAATAGTAATACTCATGTTGACAGAGGATATAAAACAGGAACAGGTGGATATCGTGCTAATGCAGGTGCTGGATCAAGATCTAGCGGAAGTCCCACACAAGTATCTGGAACAATTGAGGTTACGGATACTAAAGGAACAATAGATATTGTTAATGATACTGGAATACCGATTAGTGTTCAAAGATATAATGATGGAGCGACTAGTGCTGAAGGAAATGCAGTAGGTCTTATTGGATATGTTGTTGAGGTCGAGGCCAATAATGTACAATTGAGACAAACGTCGGTGAATTCAAGGATTAGGGGAAGTGGAAATGCTGCAGCAGATAATTCAATCACAGCTGCAGCGGGTTATCCAGAAAGCATAGATTCTAGAAGATTTAGGATTGCTTATAGCATGACGAATAGTCAAGGGCCAGGACAACAAGCAACATATGCTAGAAGATTTGATCTTTCATTTAGTGGACTTACATTAACTAGTACTGCAGATGGTGGATTTGGAGCAACTGGTGGGCAAGGTGGTATCGGACCTCAAGGTGCTGGAGGAGGTGGATCGGGATATCATTCAGATGATGTAACTGTTTTAACATCTGTTGTTGGTGGTAGCGAATTAGATACAGCAAGACTTGTATTTAAGACATTCAATCCAATTAGAACTGGATCTGCCACTCATTTCTTTGGTGGAGGAAGAACTACATCAATAACTTTTGGTGATGCTCTTCTAGATGTTGATCCACAAAGTCCAGGAGCTCCTAATGGATGGTCTGGTGCAGCAGGAAATTTAAATGCAAAGCATTATTTAATTAGAGTGAATAATAATTATAGTTCATTGAATATTACTAATTTTGCTGGATGGACAGCTGGTGGTGGTCAATTTGATTCTAATATGAGTGTTGGGGCGATTCAAAAAATTAATTCCTCTCAATGGAGAATTTGGTTTAATAGAGGTAGTGGATTTAATACTTATGTTAGGAATTTTAGTGTCGAAGGGATTCTATAAATAGATAAATAGAAGAAACACACGGGGGATAGTGAACCCATGGGGGTAAATAAAAATTTTATAGTAAAGAATGGGTTTGAGGTTAATGAAAACCTCATCCTAGCAGATGCCTCTACAAAAAATGTTGGTATTGGATCTACAATACCTTCAAGAACTCTTGATGTTTCTGGTGGAATTGGCGTAACATACGTCTATTCTTCTGGAATCTCTACTTTTGCTGATGATGTAGAAGTAACAAAAGATTTAAAAGTTGGATTAAGTGGAACCACTTTCACCGCTCTAGGTGTAGGTGGTTCTGTTGGTGTTGGAACGAATTTGCCAGGATATTTACTGGAAGTTCGTTCTCCTGTAAGCACAGGACAAACAGCACTTTATGTTTATGGTGACGTAAGGATTAGCGGCGACATTAACGCAGATGATCTTTTCTTTGACGATATTGTAGCCTTAGATTTAGACGTTAGTGGTATTGGTACGATTGCCACATTGCAATCGACTGATGGTACTATTAATAATCTAACATCTGATAATATTACTGGTACTAGTGGTACAATCACTAATATTACTGGTACAAGTGGAACTATTACCACACTTGAATCTACAAGTGGTACAATCACCAATATTACTGGTACAAGTGGAACGATTACCACACTTGAAGTAACTAATTTATCTGCAGATAATCTTACCAGTTTAAATGTAACTGGTCTTTCTACACTTGCAGGATTCTCTACATTTGGTAATGATGTCTATGTTGCAGGAGTTGTAACAGCAGCAGCATTTGTTGGAGATGGATCTGCACTTGAGGGATTGCCAGCAGCAGGTGTAGGACTTCAAACTGCAGGTGGATTTATTGGTGCAGGAGCAACAATTCTTGACTTTAGAGGAGCAGGAATTTCAACTGTCACTATTTCCTCTGGAATTGGAACTCTTCATATAACTGGTGGTGGTGGAAGTGGTTCTATCAGCATTAGCACAGCAGCACCCTCTTCACCAAGTTCTGGTGATCTTTGGTATAGTCCTGATTATGCAAGAACGTTCATCTATTATGATGAAAACACCGTTGGATATGGAACAGATGCACAATGGGTCGATGCCTCACCAAGTAATGGTGGATCTGGCTCAGGTGGTGGTGCAAGAGTTAGCATCAGTACTGATTCTCCCACTTCTCCTAACAATGGAGACCTTTGGTTCAGTGTAGATCTAGGAAGAACATTCATCTATTATGATGAACCAACAGTAGGAGTAGGATCGACATCAGTATGGGTCGATGCTGCACCAAACCAACCAGCAAATAAATCTCTTACAATTGCAACTAGAGATACAGGTGCTGTGGTATTGAGTATCGTTGGTACAGGTCTTACAATATCTCTTCGTTCCGGTGTTGGAACCGCTAGTTTCTAAATAAATTCATAAGGTAAAAAACAATGGCAAACCGCTTCCCTTTAATCTTTAATAGTTCTGCAAACCAGATTCAGGAGCTAGCAGCATCCGACAATTTGGATTTGACTGGATGTAATATTACTAGTGCTGGTATCATTACAGCAACTGGTGGATTTAATCTTGGTATCAGTTCTGCAGGAACTTCAATTACATCAGGTCCTTTAACAACACTCAACTTTGTTGGTTCAGGACATACCTTTGCAGTAACTGGAACTACTGTTGATATCAGCATCTCTGGAGGAGGTGGTGGAGGTGGTGGAGGATCAGGACAGTTCAATACTGGCATTTCAAGTGCTATTGGATATCCTGTAACCACTTCCATGGCTACTGCATATACTGCAACTGATGCTGTTGTTGTGCATTCAGTTCATATTACTAATATTGATGGATCATCTAGTGCAGATATTAGTGGTCAAATGTATGCAGGAGCATATTCCATTGCACATACAGTACCAGTTCCTGCAGGATCTTCAGTTGAAATGCTGAAGCAACCAAAGGTTCTGAATACTGGAGAAACGCTACAACTTCAGGCAAGTGCAACTGGTGATCTTCATGCAACAATCTCACTAGAACCACAAACTGGAAGTTCTGCATTCATTGGTGTTGGTACTGATATTACTGCTGCAACAACTTACACTGACTTGTATACAGCAGCTGCTGATACTGTTCTTCAAGGTATTCTTCTTGCCAATGATGATGGAACTAATGATGTAAAAGCAACTGTTGTATGGACTGATTCAAGTGATACCATCGTTGGATATTTTGTATATGAGATGGTAATTCCTGCTGATGCAACTGTTGAAATTCTTGAGCAACCTAAGTTCTTGCCAAGTGGATATAAAGTTAGGGTACAAGCAAACGCAGCTGATAGATTAGAAGCAATTCTATCTGCAAAAACTGCCTGATTAGGAGGATAGAATCATGACACAAAAAGGTGTATGGGACTTACAAGACGTAAGGGACGAATATCTAGCAGGTAATTGGTCATATAGTGGAGGGGCTGGAGGTCCTTTTCAATTATATCTCCTTGGAGCAAATACTAATGGCCAATTAGGTCAAAATGATAAAGTAGATCGTTCATCACCAATTCAAGTTCCAGGAACACAGTGGTTAAATGCTGCTGGGGGTTCGACGGCAAATAAAGGTATAAAGACTGATGGAACCTTGTGGACATGGGGTTTTAATACTGAACCAACTTACCTTGGTCATAATGATACAGTGCCTTATTCATCACCAAAACAAGTTCCAGGAACTCAGTGGAGTAATTTTATTCATGCTGGTTATTCAACAAATGGTGCAGTCAAAAGTGATGGAACATTATGGATGTGGGGAGGTAATAGTCAAGGTGCATTAGGTCAAAATGATAAAGTAGATCGTTCATCACCAACTCAAATTCCAGGAACACAGTGGTCTTATGGTGTAGCAGGTGGTGCTAATACTGTAATGGCAATAAAAACTGACGGAACAGCATGGGCATGGGGCAAAAATACTGATGGATATTTGGGTCAAAATGATAGAGTAAATCGTTCATCACCAGTTCAAATTCCAGGAACATGGAGTTTGATTTCATCAAGTTATTGGCATAGAGCAGGTATAAAAACTGATGGAACATTATGGACATGGGGATTTGATAGAGATGGAGGCTTAGGTCACAATATTATAAATACTGCTCGTTCATCACCAACACAACTTCCAGGAACACAATGGAGTCATGTTTCTAGTGGAAGTTACTCTGGACTCTTGGCAACCAAAACTGATGGAACCCTTTATGCATGGGGAGAGGGTGGTCAAGGTCAATTGGGTCTTGGTCATAATCAAAACAGGTCATCACCAACTCAACTTCCAGGAACACAATGGAGTTCTGATGTAGAAATGAGTATATATAGCAGTTTTTGTACAAAAACTGATGGAACACTGTGGGCGTGGGGTGCTAATTCTGATGGGCAGCTGCTTAATGGTGATGAAGTGCAACGTTCTGCACCAATTCAAGTTACGGGAGCAGGATGGGTCGCGAAACCTATGGGAAGACAAAGTAATTACATTTATTTAAAATCTTCATAAATACTAATAACTTATAAATACTCATAAACACGGGAATAACAATGAAGTTCTTTAAGTTTTACAAGGTCGATGCTTCGACTGGAAAATCCGTCGAAATTGAAAAACCAGTAGAAGGTCCAACTAATCCAAATCTAGCTGGTCTTGCTAACATCTTTGAATTTGATGGTTTGACATATGCAACTGCTGATGATTCTGCAGCAGCTGATGATGATAATTACATCTTTGAAATCACCGAGGCAGCATATATTGCAGTTATTAAAGATGGATTTAATGCATTAAAATTGGGTAGAACCAATCTTGCATATGAGCAAGAGAAAGGAATTCGTAGTTCTCAATTTAGTAAGTATGGAGATACTGCTACTATTGCCGGCGTTTATAAGTATGACCTAGCAAAGGCATATGTTGCAGATAATAGTGCTGATGCTGGTATTGTTGCAACAGAAGCAACTGCAAGAGGGTTGACAACACTTGCAATGGCAACCAAGATTGTAACCAATCACGAAGCATTCAGAACAACTGAAGCAAAGATTGCTGGTTTGCGTGGTAAAATCACTGATAGACTTGAAGGTCTGTCATTCGATGATTCTAGTCTTGCCAATGCATTAGCTAGTTGGACAGAAATCACCAAACCAGAAAAGATTGGTACAGAAGAAAGTGGTGTTGGTGTTGGTGTTGATGATAGAGATGTTATCGTAGGACACTATGATCCTTCACTTTCTATTCGCTGGGAACATCTAGACTGAGGGTAAATAAATGATTTCCTCTGAAACAAGTGGTGTTTGGCTTTTAAACGACGCCTACCATAAAGATAATGCTGGGTATTGGACATATGTTGACCAGAATGGTCCTTATCAAATGTGGGTATGGGGGTATAATGCCTATGGCGATTTGGGTATAAATGATAGAGCACCTCGTTCATCACCAGTACAAATGCCAGGAACTTGGGTAGATATTTCTACAGGTTATCTTAATACTCATGGTGTAAAAAGTGATGGAACATTATGGTCATGGGGATATACTTCAGCCTCCTCTGGAGAAATACCCATAAATGATGTAATACCTCGTTCATCACCAACTCAAGTTCCAGGAACAAATTGGACAGCTGTAACTGCCCACCAATATGGAGGAGCTGCCCTTAAAACTGATGGAACATTATGGACGTGGGGATATAATTCTAATGGTGAGTGTGGTGTTAATGATAGAGTAAATTATTCATCGCCAAAACAAATTCCAGGAACAGATTGGAGATCAGTACATGGCAATTTGAATGCAATGTTAGCAACCAAGACTGATGGAACATTGTGGGCATGGGGTGCCGGCGGCTCCAATCAGCTAGGTGGAAATGGTGGGGGTGTTCAACATTCATCACCAATTCAAATACCAGGAACATATTGGACCACTCAAGTAGAAACCGTTGGCGAAGCTGCAATGGCAAAGAAAACTGATGGAACCCTATGGGTATGGGGAAATAGAGTAGGTGGAAGATTAGGTCTTAATAGTGCTACTGGATCAAACGGCAGTCCCGTTCAACTTCCAGGATCATGGGATAAACTGGGTGGTTCTTATCTCAGAGGTTATGCTACTCAAACTGATGGAACATTATGGTCATGGGGTAATAATGATAATGGCGAGTTGGGTCACAATAACCACGGAATAAATTATTCATCACCAAAACAAATTCCAGGAACAAGTTGGGCTCAGGTAGGTGGTAATGGTAGATACCACACTTTTGGAGTTAAAACTGATGGGACACTTTGGAAATGGGGGACTGCTCTTGATTCAGCTTTCCCTGCTAGGTCATCACCAGTTCAAATTCCAGGAACTCAATGGAGCACTATTAGTCCCTTTGGCAAAGAAATATCAAGGGGTGGAGGGTCTCTATCATACCAAAACATGATTTTTAAAGTCCCAGTATAAATAATCAAAATTTCTAAATTATGAATCCTTTTGATCAAATTATTATTCAACCGAATGTGGTGCCTGATTATCACATTCATGAATTGATGAAATTGACAAATCAAGAAACATCATATGCGACTGTTGGGTCGAGTGATGACCAAGATGTGGAACATACCACAAGAAAAACCTTGTGGTATCCTATCCCACATGAAATGCTGTTGAATCTTAATTCAGCAGTGATGTCTTGTTATGATCAATACATGCACAAGAAATATAATTCAAAAGTTAAAAATATAGAACCAGTTCAGTTTCTAGGTTATCCTGTTGGAGGTCACTATATAGAACACAATGATTCTGAACAGTTTGAGGATGGTAAGTGGAAGAGAATTGCTCCTAGAGATATTTCTATTCTTTACTATCTCAATGATGACTATATGGGTGGAGAACTTGAGTTTACTCACTTAGGATTGACTATCAGACCAAAGAAAGGTATGATGATAGCATTCCCTTCTTCTCATGAATTTGCACATAAAGTGCATCCAGTTAAGTATGGATTCAGATATACATTGGTTTCATGGTTAGAGACAGAGCAGCGACTTTATGACACAATACGAACAGAAAGGATTTGATATAAGACAAGGTTTTATTCCACAGTATCTTGCTCAATATCTAAGAAACTACTTTGAACTTTTGAGAAGGAATGATCAAGTTCCAAACAAAGGTGATGATCAGGTAGAAAAATCTCTTGGCATCTATGGAGATCCTGCATTTGATATGTTGATGCTAATGTGTCTACCTATGGTAGAAGAGAGTGTTGGAAAGAAATTGCTACCAACATACACATATGCAAGGATCTACTTCAATGGAGCAGATCTACTTCCTCATAAGGATCGTCCAGAGTGTCAGCATTCTGTCTCTGTCTCATTAGGTGGAGAGTATGATGCACTATGGCCACTTTCATTTCAAGATGAAAATCGTGCAGTCCATGCAAATCTAAGTGAAGGTGATGCTGTAGTTTATAGAGGAGATAAAGTTGTTCATTGGAGAGAACCATTCCAAGGAACAACACAGTATCAGATCTTCATGCATTATGTGGAAGCAAATGGACCGTATCAAGATAAGTTATATGATACGAGACCAAACATTGGATTGGAAGCAGGAACAAAGAGAGTTTATTGATTATGATTAGACAACTTATTCTTGAATTGATTGAGAAAGGAGAACCTCAAGCAGCAAAAGGACTTGCAATTGCATATCTGAAACATGAAGATGATCCTGAGGTTGCAAATAGTCTTGCAAAGATTCATCATGATGATAAAGAATTTGACAAGGCACTTGTAGTTCTTAACAACATTAAGAATCCATCTCCACAAATTAAGGTAAACAGAGCAAAGTGTCTATATTATCTACGTCGTGCTCCTGAAGCAGAAAAAATAATCAAATCACTTCCAAAACAAGTTCGTGAAGATCCTATGACTCAGATCGATCTTTCTTTGTATACGACTGCACAAGGAAAGTTTGATGAGAGTGTTCGTATCCTGAAACCACTTGCAGATAAGATTCCCCAAGCCTCATTTAACTATGGGTGGTTTCTTATGGAAGAAGATTTTTATAAAGGATATGAATATGTTCGTACAGGTGCCAATCTTCGTGTGTGGGGTCATGAATGGTTGTTGAAACTGAAGTACAATATTGGTGAAGAAAGTCGTTGGAATGGTGAAACAGTAGATACTATTGCATACTATCTTGAAGGTGGTATGGGTGATGAAATGATCTTCATTCGATATGCAAACCATTTCAAGAAGTATTGCAATACACTTAAGATCTTTGCAACACCAAAAACAAAATCTTTGTTTGAAGCATGTGGTTATGAGAATGTATATCTAACTGAAGATATTGTAAGAACCAAGTGGAATAAGTTTGTTCCTGCAATGTCAGCTCCATATCTTTTGAAACTAGATCATCCTTGTGAAGGTGTAGAGTTTCCTTATCTCAAGATGGAAGCAAAACCAGTTCCTGAGATGAATGAAGTTGCAAAAGGTCGAAAGAAGATTTGTGTTCGATGGAAAGGTAATCCAGAGTTTGAACATGATCAGTTTCGTAGTATTCCAGTTGAAGAAATTCTCAAACTGGATAAGTATGGACAATTGTTCTCTCTTCAAATGGAAGAATGTGATCTTCCAAAGAATGCTCCAGTATGGGATATAACTCATCTCATCAATGATTGGACTGATACCTACAATATTTTTGAAGAGAGTGATCTAATCATCACATCATGTACTGCAACTGCACACCTTGCAGGTGCAATGGGTAAACGAGTTATTGTGATGCCACCACTTGTTGCTTATATCACCTGGGCTTCAGATAAGTATGAATGGTATGGTGATAATGTAACAGTCATCAAACAATCTCAATACAATAAGTGGGATGATGCAATTAAAGTTCTACATGAGGTTTTAGAACGTGAGATTTCATAGTTTCTATACTCACAATCTTCCCAAACAAATAGTTGAAGATCATAAAAAATGTTCTGAAAGAGTAGGACTTGAAGTTCACTATCACGAATACCCTGCATTTGATACTTTTGATGAGGCATTCTTTGCTCATGGTGAATTTGAAACCAAGATGATGGAGCAGGAAGATGATGATGTTGTATGTTTTATTGACATTGATTGTCTTCCTACTAGTGAAGATGTATTATATTCTGCATATTCATGGGCTAAGGCAAATGATTCTTTCGTAGGTAATGCTCAGAATATTGGGCACATGCCACACAAAAACTATTTGTATGCAGCACCTGGACTAATTCTTGTCTCAAAGAAAGGATGGGAGAAATTAGGAAAACCTAGTTTCAAGGCATATCATATTCCACTTGAGAATGGTGGTGAGTTGTTGATTGATACTGCACAGGAGATTACAAATCGTGCAAATCAAATTGGTATGGACTATCGTTTAATTTATCCCACTGGATTTGATAGCCATCGTTCAACACTTGCACACTATGGTTATATGGGTAAAGGAACACTATATCCTGGATCATGGCACTATTTTAGGATTAGTGATTTTATTGATAAAGAAGAACTACCTGAGTTGTGGAACAGGAGAGTCAATGATATAATTTCAGGTAGAGAGATTAAACCAAACTATTCATCTAAATTTTATTAAACATGAAAGTAGAAACTTATAATCTATTTCCAACAAATGCTGTAAGAACAGATTGCAGTGACTTCATCAATCCCCAAGATCATCAGGATATGATGGATAGCACTGATATGTTGATTGAAAATGGTGTTTATACTGATAATGAGTTGACGCCAAAGTATCAGACATCATTGGTTATTTTTCAGAATGATGCTCCTGCAGTATGGCAGAAGTTGAAGAGAACTTTTGTGAGAGCATGTGAAAACTATCTTGAAGCAACACCACAGTTCTGTTCGCAACAACAGAATATCGAATTTACAGGATGTAGTGCATGGGTATATAAGTCATGGAAATCTATGGAGCAAGGACAACAAAACCCATGGCATCATCATAATCCCGCATTTCTTTCTGGAGTTTATTACATTAAAGTTCCTGGTGATCCTGCAGTAGGTGGAACAGAATTTCATGATCCACGAACAGCCCCTGCACTTGGCAGTCAGTTTCAATCAATTGCAGGGTATGAATACAGTTGGATTATTTTCCCTGGATGGTTATCTCATAAGAGTGTTCTACCAGATTCTGAAGAACCTAGATATGTTGTCGCAGCAAATATGTACGCAAGGGTGAATGGAGCATCATGAAGAGAGCAATATTTACATTCTATAATCTTTCTATTGATGAAGAGATTGTACGTCTTCAAAGTGAAGTAATCAAAAAGTTTAATAAGACAGCAGACTTTCTTCCTTTGTGTTCACAAACACATGGAGAGGAAGTTATTCATCCTCAAGGAGTTGAGTATGGATTCAATGAACTATTCAATAAAGGATATGATACTGTCATGCTCCTTGACGTTGATTGCATTCCATTGAATCAATATGCGCTTGAGTATACATTTGATCAAGTAGAGAATGGTAAACTAGTGGGTAATGCACAAATTGGAGCTCACCTAGAAAATCCAGAGCACATGTATGCTGCTCCATCAACATTTTGTCTGAGTCGTCAAATGTTTGAGGAATTCAACAGGTTAACATTCATGCCAGATCATCGTAATGCTGATACCTGTGGTTTCTATACATTAGAAGCAGAGAAACGTGGTAAAGAAGTAGAATTCTATATGCCAACTCATTTCCAACGTCGTCCAAGAAATGCAGTATGGGATCTTGGTCAAGGACGTGGTGAGTATGGTATTGGAACAACATACTCAAATCATCTTGGTGTGAATATGTTCTATCATCTATTTGAGACTCGATTGAATATATACAACAGTCTTTTCTATGACAAGTGTGATGAGTTACTGAAATGAATAATACTTACTTAGATGCTGTAGTAGAAAATCCCAAGACATGGGATCTTGGAAATGATATGTATGCTGTTGAGTTCTGGAAACCAGAATTCTGTGAAGCACTGATCAATATTGCAGAGAACATTGAAGGTGGGTTTCAGAGCCAACCAGGAGACCCTGTGTATGGTCAAGAGATACGTATCAGTAGAATTAGTGATTTGTTCTACTTAAACTATTGTCAGCACTGGAAACGTGTCATCTCTCCTTTCTTGGAACAAAAAATTGGTTTACCAAGTGATCAATGGTTTGTTGGTTGGAAAGTACCTTTTATCATTAAGTATACAATGGAAGGTCAGAGAGGCCTGCGTCCACATGCTGATGATAGTTTGTATACTGGTACAATTAAACTCAATCATGGTTATAGTGGAGGGGAACTGATCTATCCTCGTCAACAGTTTACCAATAAAGATACTCCTATTGGTACAATGATTCTTGCTCCATCAGCAATTACTCATGTTCATTATAGTTCAGAACTCCAAAGTGGAACTAAATATTCTTTTGTGAGTTGGACTAAACTAAATAAGTCAGATAGCGGAATCAATTACTCTGAGGTACAATGAGTATAAGAAAGAACACCTGGGACCTGGATGGCCTCTATGATCTAACTAAAGATGGGAAAAATAGTTATTCTGATCCATCAGCGATACCTGGACCATTTTTATTATATGTCTCAGGAGATAATGCAGGTGCAAGACTTGGACAGAATGATACAGTACAACGTTCATCACCAACACAAATTCCAGGAACAACATGGTCGAGGATTACCAGTGATGTTTATGGTAATTTGATGGCAACCAAAACTGATGGAACACTTTGGATATGGGGTGCCGGCACCAATGGTCAATTAGGTCAGAATGATGTAGTATCACGTTCATCACCAATTCAAATTCCAGGAACGACATGGAAATATATTGCATCAGAAAATAGTGGAACTCAAGTTGCAACCAAGACTGATGGAACACTATGGACATGGGGACATAATGGTAATGGACGAGCTGGTCATAGTGATACAGTAGATCGTTCTTCACCAACTCAAGTTCCAGGAACACAGTGGGATCTGGTTAGAGGGGGCAATGGTGATCTAATGGCATCTAAAACTGATGGAACACTGTGGGTAATGGGAGAAAATGGTGACGGTAGATTAGGTCAAAATAATCGAGTAACATATTCATCACCAAAACAAATTTCAGGAACTCAATGGAATAAAATACATGCTGGTGGACCTTTTATGATGGCATCTAAAACTGATGGAACATTATGGGGGTGGGGAAATAATGGATATGGAAACTATGCTCAAAATGATAGAGTACAATATTCATCACCGGTTCAAATTCCAGGAACATATTGGGATATAGTTGAAGGTGGTTGGGCTGCTGGTGCTGCAACCAAGACTGATGGAACATTATGGATGTGGGGTTATGATGGATATGGACAGCTGGCTCAAAGTGATAAAGCGAATCGTTCATCACCAGTTCAAGTTCCAGGAACATGGAGTTTTATAGGAGCAGGTAACGGATATATACAAGGACTTAAAACTGATGACACATTCTGGGTATGGGGTGTTAATCAGTCTGGTCAGTTAGGTCTTAATGGCCGAGTACTACGTTCATCGCCAGTTCAACTTCCAGGAACACAATGGAAGCAAGCACATGGATATGCCAATAGTAGTGCTATTGCCTTCCTAAAGGAACCTTGATAAATCTTAGTATGGTTAACTAAACTGATAAATACTCAAAATTTCTAAATTATGCAACAACTTCATTATTGTCTAGGCCTTCCTAGAACTTGCTCATCAGTGATCATGAATATCCTGAATGAGAATCCAAGATTTTTTACGACTGGCACATGTCCACTTCCTTATTTTGTAGAATCCTGTAGGAATATTTCAAGTCAGGTTAGTGAATTTATTGCACTTGATAAAGATGTACTCAATGATGCATATCTAAACTTTCTGCGACAAGGATTTCGTGGATGGTTTGAGAGTATGACAGATAAACCAGTTGTTGTATCAAAGTCAAGGGTATGGTCTGAATATTTGAATCATACTCTTGCACTCAATCCAAATTCAAAATACATTTATATTATTAGAGATCTAAGAGATATTATTTGTTCATTTGAATCTCTTCTTAATAAGTATCCGAATATTATTGTTGGTGATGAAACTCATCATTTCCAACACGAACCATTTGAAAAAAGAATGGAGTTGTATTGTACTGATGGTATGGCCAATCTTGGTCGTCCATTAAATATGCTTCCACATGTCATGGAAGTAGCACAGAAGCATCCAGATAATTTCTTTATCCTAAGACACGAAGACTTCAACGAAAATCCAAGAGGAACATTCCAAAGTCTCTATCAGTTCCTTGGTGAGGAATACTTTGAACACGATTTTGACAATATCCCACCTTCCGATTATTATGAACATGATACTGTGTATCGTTCAATGGTCACACACAAGACTGGAACTAAACTTCATAAGTTAGAACCACGTTGGCCAAAGGTAATGACACCAGAGCAATCACAACTGGTGATTCAAAATAATATAGAATACTACAAGACTTTTTATCCTGAATTTGTATGAATTATTTGGCATCATATGACACAAATGTAGAGAGTGCATATATTATTACACTTCCAGGAGATGAAATATCTGAGAAACTTACTCAGCAATGCATACAGTCTTGTGAAAATGTAGGACAACCATACAAACTGTTTGAGGCATTTAATGGTAGGTCAGGAGAAATCAAGGTGCCTGAAGGATTAAAAGATCAGGCATTTATTAATTTCTTGCGTGTTCATACATCATGGATTACTCCAACTCAGATTGCAACTTTCTATAGTCACTTTGCACTATGGTGTCATTGTTTGAGTATTGATAAACCTATCGTAATTCTTGAGCACGATGCAGTGATGGAAAGGCCTTATATGTTCCATAAGTATTTGAATAATATTGTATATCTGGGATCATCAGAGCAGAAACGTGGTGCAGAGGTAATTTCAATTCCTCCACATGGAACAGATCATAATGGTCTCTATCGTTTCATCTGTCGTGCTCATGCATATGCTATTGATCCACATATTGCAAAGAATATGATTTCTTATGTTTTACAACAAGGAATCACAACAACACTTGATGTTATTCTTCGTGCAGATATCTTTCCTATTGTCCAAGATGGTATCTATGCATATGATAAGAATCATGGACTTTCAACTATTCATAAAACCTGGTTATGATAAACACTGTAGAAATCAAAACGATTAAAAAGACACTACCCATATTCACAACTATCCTTAGCAATAAGGATGAGATGAATGCATATCTCAAGCAGGTTATCTTTGAGCATCGTAATAATAATCCAGAATCTAATGAGAGTAATGTTAAGGCATGGCACTCAAATTATGGAACACATAATGATAATCCAAAGTTCAAACCAATCATTGATGTGGTCCTGAACTTCTGTAAGTTTGCATCAAAAGATTTTTTTAATTGTGAAGTTGATTTTATCTGCTTCAACTTTTGGGCTATGATGTATGAGAAGGGTGATCATACAATTAGACACTCACACTATCCAAGTGACTTTGCTGCTGTCTATTATGTTGATGTTGAACCTGGATGTGCTCCAATTATTTTTGAGGATGAAGTAAAAGTTCAACCTGAAACTGGTATGTTGGTTGTTTTCCCAGCATGGTTGCATCATGAAGTCCCTAAGACTGATGCACGAAGAATTGCAGTCTCTATGAATATTGATAAACGATATGTTACTGAACAATAATCTACATATTGTAGTCAGAACCTGCGATAGAGGTTCTATTCAAAGTAAAAGAATTGTAAATAAGACAGAGTGTACATTGCGCTGTCTTAATTCTGTATTCAGAAATATCAAAGACTTTGAGAATGTTGATGTAACAATATTTGATGATCGTTCTAGTCAACATTTAAAGAATGGAATCCATGGGATGTCAGAGAAGTCTGGCAAGAAAGTAAATATTCAATTTATTGGAGAAAGAAATACTGAAGGGCAAAGTCCTCATGTACAATCTAGGTATAGTGTCAAATTGGCCTATGACTATATCTACACATTACCTGATGAAGATTATGTCTATATCATGGATGATGATCAATTGCATCAGGATAATGCAATCACAAGAATGATATCTGCATGGGAATATTTAAATAATTTTACACCTGAGCATGACATTGGGATTTTCCCTCAATGTTTTGTTCAGTTATTTCCATATCCAGATAATCGTTTTGCTCATGCATATGTTCGTCCTTGTCATGTAGTACCAACACCAGTTGGTTTTTATCGCACAACATGGTATACTCAAGAGACGTTCATGCTTAAGGCCGAGGTTTTCAAAAAGTATAAAGATATTTTTGATACTCTCCAAACAACAGGTAGTGATCCTGCTATCTGGGAAGGCAATACAATCTCTGAAGTATGGCAAAAACCAGACTTTATGATGTTCATGCCTCTTCAACCAGATCTTATGCACATGTCTGTTGCTGGAGATAAACCTTTCTATTGGTCAAATGAAGACGTAATTAATCTTTGGGAAAGAAATAAAAATCCTTGGTCATTACCTGAAAACTCTTATCTTAAATTAAATGTTTAATCACGTTCACTTAAAAAATCCTGGCCTTACAATAAGCACTCTTCCTCGTAATATTTTTGAAGGATTGATGTCTGAAATTAAAGAAATAGAGAAAAGTGATGCTGGATACTTAAAAATGAATAACTCTCTTGCTGGGCAAATAAAAAAAGAGTATCAACTTAAAAAGTCACAAGAGTTTATGAATCCATTTCTTGAAGAAATGGCACGTCAATATGGAAAACACTTTGATTACTATCCAGATTATGACTTCAAAGTAGATAGTTTATGGGTAAATTATCAAAGTAAAACTGAGTATAACCCCATTCATAACCACGATGGTTTACTGAGTTTTGTTATCTGGATGCAGATTCCATATAACATTGAAAATGAATACCAAGTACCTCATAGTCAGAACTCTACTTTAAAAACAGCATCAGCATTTCAGTTTGTTTATTCTAGTGTTCTTGGTAATATCCTTAATGAAAGATTAGAAGTAACAAATGGATGGGAAGGTCGTATCGTTATGTTCCCAAGTAAACTTCTTCATACAGTATATCCATTCTTTACAAGTGATAACTATCGTATCTCTGTTGCAGGTAATATTTCATGAAAAAGATTCTACACATTGTTAATATCAATAACTTTTTTCCTGAGTTATTTGAAATGACTTTTCCTACTGTGCAAGCATATGCACAGAGATATGGTTATGACATTAATCTAATTACTGAACGAAAGTTTCCTGAGTTTCATATCAACTATGAAAAGATGCAGGTATGGGAGGCAGGGAAAGATGCTGATGTAAATCTTCTTGTGGATGCAGATGTTCTGATTCATCCACAGTTTCCTGATGCTGCAACGATTGTACCTCCACATCACATTGGATTCAATGATAACTATAATGCAAGTACAAAGTTTCATCTGAATCATTACTTTATGCGTGATGGTCGTGATGTTGGTATTGCATCAAACTTTGTTATATCATATCGTTCTACTCATGATGTATGGGAACCTTTGACGATTACTCCTGAACAGGGTAGACGCATCACATTTGTTCGTGAGGGTGACATCGATGAGTATTGTATTTCTCAAAACATGGCCAAGTATGGTCTCAGGTATACTGGAATTACATGGGAACCATGGCAGAGAGAATACCTCATACATACAGGAACAGGTGATAAACCACTAGCATTACAAATGGCAAGAGAAGCATTGAATAAATGGAAAAATCTTACAGAAAGAATTTAATTGTAGTTGATAATTTCTACCAAAATCCAGATTCAGTTCGTGACTATGCATTAGGTGTAGAATATCAAGAAGATAAGGTAAGAAACTGGCCTGGTCGTGATAGTGAACATGAGCATGGCAAAGAAGAACTTACTAAAGTATGTTCAGATATTGTTGGTATGGAACTCACAACAAAGCCATATAACAAGTGTTCTTACTTTAGAAGAACTAAGATAGGTCAACATGGAACGCAAGATGTTCACTTTGATCCCAATCCAGGATTAGTATGGGCGGGAGTGATTTATCTCACTCCAACATTCCATCCAACAGGTGGTACAAAGTTCTGGAAACATAAAAGAACTGGATGGGAGTTTGCGCCAGGCATGGCAGAAGCTGAAGAACATGGTATACAATCCCATAATGATATGGTAGACTTCTTTAATACTGAAGGAAAAGATCGTAGTAAATGGATTGAGACTGATAATATCGCATTCAAGTATAATCGCCTTGTAATGTTCAATCCATTTATGTGGCACTCTAATGGTGAGTGGTTTGGTACTGATGATCAATCAGCAAGATTAGTTCAATTATTATTTTTCCATGGAAAATAAAACTCACTTATTTGTAATTCTTCAGGTACACAACGTAAAAATAAAATGACAAATTGGTTTTTGATTACATCTGGTATTAATGTTGATTATGGATTTTTTAATTCAGATCAAAGATTTGAGCAGACATTGGAAACAATATCAAGTATAAGAAAAAAATGTAATGATTCTAAAATAGTTCTTATTGACGGAGCAGCTAAACCTTTAACAGAAGAACAAAAAAGAGTTCTTTTATCTTCATGTGATATAGTTCTTGACTGTTATAGCGATGACTTTATTAAATTTGCACATGCTAACCATAAACCCAATGTTTTCAAACATCCATGCGAGTTATATCTATTATATTTGTTTTTGAATCAACAAGATTTTTTAAAGGAAAACGATAGAATATATAAAATTTCCGGTAGATATTATCTAAATGATAATTTTAATTACCTTATTCATGAGTCAGCAAAAGGAAAATTAATTTTTGGACCTAAACTAAATGCATCTCCATATTATGGAGATTCGGGTTTATTTGAACCTGTTTCAAAATTTAAGTATAGAACCAGACTATACTCTTTTGATGGGACTCTTATAGAGTACATGAAAATTAAGTATAAAGATATGTTTGACTTAATAATTAGCAAATATAAATCTGGAGAATTTACTGATATTGAACATGTCATGTATGCTGTTTTAGATCAAGAAAAAGTTTTAGAATTGAGTCCTATTGGACTAAGTGGTTATTTTGCAGACCATAATGCTACACCTGGATTGTCATCAGAAGTTCCATTAGGAGAAGATAAAGTTTATGAGTAAAATCGCAATTTTCTATCATCTATATCAAACTAATACTGCAGGGTTTATCTATCAACAACAGATGCATCGTTTGTATACATCTGGATTAGTTGATGCTGCAGAGTTTATTCATATTGGAGTTAGTGGCCAATATGAGATGTTCTCCAAACCAAGAAATGCAATTGTTCAATACAATGATTTTACTGGTGATGAAGGTGGTACAATGGTTTCGATGATGGATTTTATCATGAAGAATCCTGACTATAAAGTTCTATTCTTCCATGGTAAAGGTGCGAGTAAGAATGACTCATACCATCCACAACTTCAGGCATGGAGATTGTTCATGGAATACTATGTCATTGATAAATGGAAGCAGTGTCTCCATCATCTAGATGAATATAATTGCGTTGGTGTCAAAGTGAGACAGAAACCATTACCACACTTCAGTGGTAATTTCTGGTGGGCTAATGCAGATTATCTACAAACACTTGACCATAATTTCTTATTCACTAGAGGATTTGAACGTAAGGTTGATAGAGAACTTTGGATTGGAACAGGAAAAGATTTCAAACCCAAAGACTTGCATATTGTAGAAGAAGATGTTAGTATGCATTCTACAATCTATACTGAAGACTATTATCTATGATCAATAAACTTGATTACTTGAATCTTCAGGAACAATTTTTGAACGCAAAACCTTATGATCATGTAGTCATTGATAATTTCTTTGATGAGGAAACTGCATTGGCAATTAGTCATGAGTTTCCTGACTATAATTCAGACGTTTGGCACATATATAACAATCCATTAGAAAAGAAGAGAGCATGTAATTCATGGAACTTTTTTCCACGAAATGCATATTCTACTTTTTGCTATCTAAACTCACAACAGTTTATTTCTAAACTCAAAAAAATTACTGGCATTAAAAAGTTATATCCTGATGTAGGTTTGCATGGAGGTGGTATGCATCTTCATGGTCAGGGTGATAAGTTGAATATGCATTTGGATTATTCTATTCATCCAAAGTTAAAATTACAGAGAAAACTAAATCTGATTATCTATCTTGGTGAAGGCTGGGATCCTTCATGGGGTGGTCAGTTACATCTACAATCAAAAACTAATACAACAAAGATTGATACACTATTCAATCGTGCAATTATTTTTGACACAACTCAGAATTCTTACCATGGGCTTCCAGATCCTATTCAGTGTCCAGAAGATAAGTATCGTAAAAGTATTGCAGTTTATTATCTAACTGATCCTCCAAAGAATTGTGCAACACATTCAAAGGCAATTTATCTACCAACAAAAGAACAAGAAAATGATCCTGCAGTCAAAGAGTTAATTCGTAAACGTTCTAGTATTATTACCGCTGAGGAAGTTTATAAATATAGAAAGAAATAGTAATAGCGTAGAGCATAATGAGTCAGCAGAAGGCACAACTGATCAATGCTACTGAAAATGTAACCTTATCTGGTGGACTAGATGTAAGTGGTATAACAACTGCTGGCAATTTTATTGGAAGTTTTTCTGGAACAGCAACAGGACTTTCAGGAACACCAAATATTACTCTTGGTATAGTAACAGCAACATTGTATGGTGATGGAAGTAATTTAGATAATGTTGGATCACCTGCATGGACCGCACAATCAACTACATCAATATCAGGTACAACAACAATTGATCTTTCTGCTGGTAATGCAATTTATTTTACCCACAATACTGATACAACAGTTGCATTTGCAAATACTGAATCAGTACAAAAAGTTCAATTTATTCGCAAAAAAGACGAAACTACGACTGCTCGATCTATTACATGGCCTGCATCTATTATATGGAATGGTGGTACTGAACCCACATTAATTGACAGTAATAGTCCAGATGCTATTCAGGTCTTTAATTTAACCACAAGAGACCAGGGTGTTTCTTGGTATGGTTATGAATCACTGCAGAATGATCCTGCAGATGTTGCTACATCAGGAGTTTTATACTCTTGGGGTAGAAATGATTATGGACAGGTTGGAAATAATACTAGGCAGGCATGGCCTAATGGATTTTCATCACCAGCTCAAATTCCAGGAAATCAATGGTTAGAAATCTCAAGAGGAAGAAACAGAGGTTTTGGTATTAAATCAGATAGCACATTATGGGCGTGGGGTGAAAACACTCAAGGTAGATTGGGATTAAATAACGAAATCCACTACTCATCACCAGTTCAAGTTTCAGGAACAGCATGGAATGTTATTAGTAATGGATATCATTCAACATATGCAATTAAAAGTGATAAAACATTATGGGGTTGGGGACGTGCTGATGATGCTGGAGAATTAGCTCAAGGTGATAGAATAAGTCGTTCATCACCAACACAAATTCCAGGAACACAATGGACTTTTGTATCCGGAGGTGAGTATTATGCTTCGGCCATAAAAGATGATGGAACATTATGGACTTTTGGATATAATCAGCAAGGTCAGTTAGGTCTTAATAGTATAGTATCATATT
>CEVG01057977.1_pt1 | contig 30046 bp, 14 predicted proteins | sample 356511 | NCBI WGS metagenome assembly CEVG01 (sample SAMEA2623426, study PRJEB7988) | marine metagenome | biome: marine biome (ENVO:00000447); feature: surface water layer (ENVO:00002042); material: "saline water (ENVO:00002010), including plankton (ENVO:xxxxxxxx)" | depth 5 m | reverse complement strand
TCATCAACTGCTTCTGCAATGGCGTGACTGATGGTGTTTTTCAAAAGAACTATGAGTGGTTCGTTCGTGACAACAATGTCGTGAAAGAATTCACCAACGGTTACATCTTTGCCTGATTTCTTCAGAGGGTTTATATAATTGTATCTCCATCCGCGAGATCTCCCCTCTCTCTTTTTTTCCTCATCTCACTATCACAAATGCGCCTCGCACTTACTGCCATTGTTGTTCTCCTCGGTGCTAATCTTGTTGTCGATTTACTTGACAGCAATCTGTCTGACGTTATCAACAATCGCCGTGAAACTATTGAGCGCCAGATCAATCAATTATGATTGACAATTAACTCTAAATAAGTTACACTTAGGGGATCAAATTGATCTCCTTTTTTATTGTCGTTATTGCTCCATTATGCCTAACTTATCGGACAATTTTGAGTCGATTGCAACAACTAACGTCTACGGCGTGTTTCTGACACCTATCGGCGTATATCGCAACCCAGACCATAAAGAACATAAGCAACTAATTCTTGACTATATTCGGTCAATGAATCCCGAAGATGTGAACGTCTCGCCCCGTTCTGATATTAACACTGGTATCAAGCAATTAGGCGGGATGAATATACTTTCGACCCCAGAGTTAGCACCAATCAGAGAGACCATCTCTAAGGCGGTTCTAGAGGTCAATGACGGAGGATTAGCATATGATATGCAACAACCAGTCTTCACAGATTCTGTTCTTGAGTTAGCAGATAAGGGATCATTCTACGCGCCCCACGAGTATTCCAATACTGTCTATAGTGGCGTCTATTATGTTAATTTCGATCACGATCAACATAGTCAACTAAAGTGGAAAAGATGCATCGGTTCGCCTTTCTATCCGATCGTACAAATGCCACAAACTAAGATCACTGCTTTCAATCAATTAGATACACAAATCCCCACAGAAGAAGGAGACATTGTTATCTTCCCCTCTAATCTTTCCCACGGGTATGAATCAAACACTCACGGGAATAGAATTACTTTGTCCTTTAATGTTGCCCCTTGGTCAGAATGAATCCTTTTACTAAAATCAACGAAAATACCTACCAAGATATGGCAGGAGTGTTATACAAACCTATCCCACAATACGAAGATTATTTTGTATCAAGTGATGGAGAGATCTATTCAACTAAGTGGGGTAAATGGAAACGCCTTAAAGTTCATCTAAATGAAAACGGTTATAGAAGAGTAACCCTCAGACAAGAGGGGCGGACAGTAGTAAGAAGATGCGCCAGATTGACCGCTCTTGCTTTTCATCCTGCGGACTCTAATCATACCAACGTTTTTCACATCGACGGAGACAAAGTGAACGACCATTATACTAACTTAAGATGGGGACAAGAGTAATAGTTTTCCACAATGTTTTCCACAAAAGGTATCAATCTCTGTGGAAAATAAATGGTTAAATAAATATACTCTCGAATTTTATCTTTCGCCTTAAATGTACGGAACTGATGTGACCTTAGACTCTACTCTATCGCGAGACAGTTGTCAACACTCAGAGGACGGAAGAGAAATTGACACAAACCATTGACATTTTCGGAGGTTTTCCTTATAGTTCCTAAGTAGTCCAGTTCTGCACATTATTGCCGACAATCTGATGGGTCGCACTTACAAACGCAATGACACGTATAGGTCAAATAGACCGAAATCTTTGAGGGAAAAACGATCAACAAGAACCCGCACTAAGTATGATCAATTCAATGACACATACAAGGGTGAACAACACAATCGAACAAACAGTAAGCAACAACTAGACAACAATGATTTCGACGGAGATGTATTCAATGGTTGACCCTAATGAGTATCAACAACTAGACAACGATTGGATAGATGAATTCCTCGAAGATGACTCGGATGATGTCTTTGAAGATCTCGAATTTGATGATCAATCAGGGGGAGATATTGACATCGATTACACTACACAAGAATGAAACGATTTGAGTTCTTATGTGAACTAATGGAGGCACAATCTCTGCCTCCTTCGGAGTTAGTGGAGTGGGCACAATTTGTGCTTGACACTGAGATCGAACCGTGGTACACTAAGTATCATAAACTATTAGATTATTGCGTCTCGGAGGGTATGTGCTACCACGTGCAATCCTCTGAGGGTTATTGACATTTTTCGCATATTAAAAAGGGACCCGCTCTGCAACCTACAACAGTATAGGGTCGCATATATTATCGAAAACGCATTTATGGGTCCCCCCATATACAAAATTTTTTTCTGGTAAAAAATGACCAAAAGAGTCCGTTTAGCATTTGAGGAAGAGTATTCTGAGTTCCTCGGAAGGGAGTGGGGAGGACAACGAGGAGGTGGGTGTTTCCGCCTGCTGTATGACGTTGGAATCGCTCTGGGCATCCACGAGTGTAAGGAAGACTATTCATTCAACCACCGAGCGTTCCTGAGGGACCTCTGGGAGGACGAAGGATGGGAGGTGTTCAGGGAATCAGAGATGGGTGAGCAGTTCGACCTCGGAGATTTGAAAAAATGGGATGTGTTGCTGATGAACCTCGGCAGCAATCGGTTAAATCACGGGGCACTGTACTTAGGGGATGGTTATATCTTACATCACAAAGCATTCGATATTAGTCGCGTGGAAAAAGTTCAAACATACATAGCTTCAACAATGTATGTTATTAGGAAACGGGATGTCTCGTAGATTTATTCTTACGATTGACGAAGATGACCACGGCGATCTCTTTGTCACACTACCCGATGAGTTAACAGAAGAACTTGGATGGCTCATTGGGGATACACTACAATACCAAGTCGATGATGAAACCCTTGTTGTAACTAAACTGGATGAATAAACTGACATTAGACCAGAAGAAACTGATCTTTGATGCTGTTCGTTACTATCAGATGAATGCGATTGGACCTTTTAAGGAAAGACGCTATAATGAATGCGACAAGATTCTACAGCAACTTGAATCCTCCAGGAAGTTTTATGAAAAAGGCGAGTGCGACATCTAAGTGGGAGATCTCTCTCACTGATGAAGAGCGTAAACTTATCTGCAACTCAGGTAAGTGGGCTCTTATTTACAAGGCAGATGTTTGTGGTGGCAAGGAACTGGAGAAGGTACAAGCATTATGGCGTTCTATTCGTGAAAAACTAGGAGAGTATGATGACAGTCCCTTCGTTGGAGGTAATTGACAATTTCTTGCCTGAAGATTTGTTCTACAAGATGCAAGAACAGATTTGTGGAGATCAATGTTTTCCTTGGTATCTGAATCACGCGAAGGTGATGCACGTTGCTCGTGCATTTGATCCAGAACTACAAGCGAAGGAATTATACAACTGGCAAATGGTGCACAAGTTCTATGAGTTAGGTAGACCACAATCCCAGGAGTGGGAATACATCTTACCTCTCATTAACTACTTGCGACCTCGTGCCTTAATACGGATCAAAGGAAATTTGAACCATCACACGGATAGTATGATAGAGTATGACTATCACACAGACTGTGGAGAGTATGGTATGAACGACTTTGAGGGGGCAACCACTGCGGTGTTCTATCTGAATACCTGCGATGGTTATACCTTCTTCAAGGACGGTACGAAGGTGAACTCGGTAGAGAACCGACTTGTTCGTTTCCCTGTTGATACACCACACGCTGGCACATCTACAACTGACCAGAAGTTTCGTTTTGTCCTAAATTTGAATTATTTCTGATATATAAGGGGAAGTAAAACGGTTCTAGGGGCACCCCCCGCGAGCGTTTTCCCTATACTAATACATTAAACATACTATGACATTTGGCACAAACTTCGATCCAGACTACGATTACAATCCAAACTTCATACAACCAAAAGGCACCAGACAAAACACTGAACTAAAAGATATACTCGATATACCCTATACAGTACCAGGAGAGCTAGTTACATCCCTACCTGGGGAGAAGTGGAAACTAGCGCGTGTAGTAGAATACGGTAAGGAGATTATCCTACCGTGGTATCACGTCAGTAACTTAGGGCGTGTGATTAGTCATATCCGCCATAACCGTACGCCATTGTATCGTTCGGGTAATCGGTGGGGTTATGACGAGAACCGTATCTGCAACGGTAAGATGAAGAAGTTCGGTTCACCTAATAAAGGGAGGAACGCAGCAGTTGAAGACTATCACTGGAAACTCTTCCTGAAGGTAGTGCACTGGGGTTTACTGGAACCAATCTGGTTGGATGAGGCAAAGACTAAACAGTCTGCTTCATCTGAAAGACAAGAGAAGGATCTACCTATCCATAGACTTGTCATTGACACCTGGGCACCTATCTACGAGGTGGATCCCGACATTCCTGCAGAGATGCTAGAAGCAATGAGATGGCACTCTATGCCTAAGGAAGGCAAACTGTGGATGAACCCTATGTTTGAAGTTGATCATAGTGGTGAAGAACAGAACTCACTTGACAACAGAGTGCACAAACTTCGTCGTACTACTGGGGGCGACAACAACCGTGCGGCATTGATTGCACGTGGAGGTAGTCACGCTAATCCTATTCAGGCACGTGTCACGACTTCAAAACCCAAAGAAACCCCAACCCTCGAAACCTTTTTTGTAAAATGACCCAAACACCACCTGCTATTCCAGAATTTGAAACCTATGAGGAGGAGATTGAATGGAGATTCGGCAAGATCGCTGAGAGCATCAAGACTCTTGCGGAACGTAGTCAATCAACAGAAGCGTTCCTACAGAGGGGTGCTGATATGATTCAGTACAAGATCCCAGGTCACACTGAGTATTCAAACTTACGTCAGATCTTTGACGATCTCTATTCCAGAATAAATACACTGGAAGAGAAACTTAACAGTGACTAATGCCAGCCTACATTATTGAAACTGGTCGTAGTTATCCGAATCCTGTAGATTCTGAAGACTATGATAGAACCTATACATCTGATGAACATCCCTCCTTTGGAAGTGGTTATCAGATTGAGATTGAGGGCTCTGGACCAGGTTCATATGCATTTGGCAGGGATGAAGTCTTCTATATTGGTGATCCTACCGAGACTTGTGTAGAGTTTTGCGATGCAGACCGTAGAGCGGTCTATCGTTTCTACAGTGGTCGTTGGGAGGATCATTTTTATTATCATAAGGAAAAGATTCCTAAGGACATTCCTCAAGAAAGAAAGAGATATAATATTGAACCTCGTAATGGACAAGACTATTTTCAACTCAACAAGAGCAACGTATCTGGTTCTATTCCTGTGTATGTTGCTTGGAATGGGGGCGACAAAAATAGTTACCTTTCTACTTCTGGTGGACAGAAGTTGCTTGGATACGGGTTCCCAAGTGTATCTGCAGCAACCAGTGCGGGGGTAAGTTTCGTTAATGAGATGCCAACGGCACTCTATCACTATAGAAAGAATGCAGATGGTGATGTTGATGACTTTTACACCATCAATCCTGCCAATGAAGTCAATTTATCTGGTGGACCTATCCCTCCAAGGGAAGCAAGGCAGGGTGAGTACGTCTACCAAGGCATTTTCTGCTATGTTTGGACTGGTGGAGCGCCTAGAAACCGTAAAAGAGTCGAAACATCGGGTAAAGCGTACAATACTGGCGAAGTTGACCGCAATGGGTGGTATCAATACAACCAAACTTGGTCAAAAGCACGTTATCACGACGAACCAGAGGCAACTCCTGCTCAAGAAGGGTGGGGTGACCCAAATAATGCGGAACTAATCAGTACAAATGCCAACTTTGAGTGGTTTTACGGCAAAAATGGTGCTGTCAAAGCGGCAATGCCAAGATTCCTTGGTTTTCACGACTGTTTTGAGGGTCAATTTGTCTATTATCTGTATGATACGTCATTTCCCTTCAATGGTCCCATCTATGGTATCAACTTTACTACCACAGATGCTCCGTGTTGCCCTCAAAGAAGTCAAACACCGTGTGAACCCAATGTTAGGTACCACTCATTGTACTATGAGATGCGTCAAGACGCTTGGGTAACCAAGAGAACCTCAATGACAGTGGATAGCACTGAACACGGTAGTCAAGGAGACTCATTCTGGACTGTTGGTACAGATGAAGAGATGATCTTCTTCCGTTATACGTCTGCTACTGGTGCTTTCCGTGTTGGGGAGACTCTCAACAACTGGACAATTATGAAAGTACGATACTTCGGTGATGAATTGAAGTGTGGTTATATGAAATTGTTCAAAGAGGGTAAAGCAAGGGGCAATGAATTCACCTATCTGCAGAATATCACATCAGATGATGGTGCAACTGCTTCAGTTTTGGCAGGATATGGTATCAAAGACAAGGTTGCGTTCTTTGGTGTGTATGAATTTCCCAAAAAACTGTCATATTACCGTGTAGAGATCGATAATAAGGCACTGATTCCAAAAAGAACGCTGGATGTGGCAGTTCTGAAGGCAGTTATCAATAACAAAGGTCAGATTGGGCGCATTGAAATCATAAATGCGGGCAAAGATTATGTAAATCCGTCACTGATTATTGGTATTCCCGATGTTGTGCGCGAAGAAGGGTTCGCAGATACGGCAAAAAACGTTCCAGAAGCGTTTGAAGACGACTTTGAGGTTGATTATGCGATCAATCTTGAGTCATCAGACGAATTTGACTCCACAGAGCGTGCAGCACAAGAGGTTGCACGCAACATTCAGACACAACAATACATTACTGAAGACAATTTTACGGGTAACTTCCGCCAAGCGAAGGGTACAGTTACTGTAAATGAAGAGGGTTGCGTCAAATCTGTCACAATTACCGACAAAGGCGCGGGGTATCAACCTGGTGAAGAGGTGTATGTACAGGTTGTTGAGCGTGAAACCGAGACTAGAGAGGACATTGTTGTTGGTGAAAGCGCAAAGATTACTGATGATGAGGTTCAAAGATCCATTAAATCGGGTGGAATTCCTGATCCAGAGGTAAGATCTGGTTTTGATGAGATGTATAAGAGTGCTGGACAAGCACTTGGCACACTAAAAAACCCAATTCAGACATCTTATGTGACTGGATACATCAAAAGCACGGATATTGACATCAAAGAGAAGACAAAATTCTGCGAAAATGTCATTCCTAAGATCTGTATTAACCCAAATATCGGTGAAAACTGGCACGACATCAACACTTTTACCGATTTGGAGTCACTTTGGGGTAATGTCTCACAGCAAGACCCAAATTGGAATCAAAATAATGCGTTTCTTGCTGGTGCAAAACAGAATTCTAGGAAAAATACGGGTCAAATCAACGCTAAAATGACTCAAGGTCTCCGTGGAATCTTCGGAGGTGACTGTATTGAGATGGATCAAGCGAATCTTTATATGGTAAAACGCTTTTTTGATGTTCCTTGTCCGTATACAGCGTTCGATACTGACGGAAAAGAGAGAACTTATGGATGGATGCCATTCAAGTATTGCGGTAGTAAGAAAGAAGAGGCAACTATTCGTGTGACAATGACCATTGAAGGTGATGTCACTGGTGTTAGTGAAGCAGTAAACCAAAGATTCTTGGCTTGGTTGAAGTGGTTGCCTAAACCCACATTGACCGCTGGACGCCCCGTGACGGGCGGTTACAAGACACACGCCTGTACTAGAGGGTCAAACGTAAAAGGACGCTGCTACAGCACAGGAAACGGGCAGTATGAGTTCGTACCGACCTCTGGTGATGAGAATACCTTCGACTTTAATGGTCCTGGTGCTACTCTATCAACATCAAACATAGAGTTGGGACAACTTAGCACTTGGATTGGAGATAATATCCAGGTTTACACAGGTTTATTCTTCAACCAGATCATTGTGGATGAGAATGATGTTGAACTTAGTCAAAATAATGTCCCATATACTCAACTAGCACTATCTAATTGTAGTGGTGGTAAGTTTCCTAATGACAACTGGCACAACTTTGTTGCAGATGGTGTGCTGAATGTTTATGGAGGATATGATTCCAATGGAAATGGCATCAGCGCATCCGATCCTTGTAATAACAATGACTTCTTCGGATCGTGCGGATTCGGAAACTGGGCACTGAGAAACGTTATTCACTCAACGATTGCGTTTGACTCAGGTAAATTATCGGAGGATGGTCCCTATATAGAACTAGGACCCGTAAATGGAACAATGCATTGGAAGAACTGGGCAACTGGTTCTACGCGACTTTTGTCAACGACATTGGACAATTATGGAAATCCATACTTTGATGAGTGTGATTTGACCTAATGGCATTAGGAATTAACAAACCAGTAGCTTCAATCAATGGATTGCCTTGCTCTGGGCACGGCATTCCGATTCCTGCGACTATTCATATGTGGCAGGCTTGTGGCACACCACCTATCCCTCTCAGTATTATTGTGAAGGATAAGACTTGTATGTGGCCACCAATGCCATTGATCCCATTGACTGCAATCAACCCATTGAGAGCGACAGTTCTTGTGAACTTCCTCCCGATTATGATTTTCGGTGATATGTTTACACCACATACATCGTTTGGTACCAATATTATTAACTTCTCTTGCCCTTGTGGTAAGGCAATGTGTATCATTCCCACTCCCACGACTTGTAGTATGCTCTCTGTGGAGGATATGGGAGGTGTTGGACACGCTAGACTTGCGGAAGCAACAACACTGAGTGTATATGCATTCAAAGTTCCCGTCGCACGAATGCTTGATCCTCTTGGAATCGGAGCACCTGGCGCAAGTTACCCTTGCTCAAGTGTTATTGCGTATGGATCTCCTAATGTGCTTGCTTGCTAATTTGTGATATAATTACTGAGTACCACACCAATCACTATGGCACGAGCAAAAGTAGGTCTCTCTGGACAGAAACTCATTGAGACAAAGCCCAAGAAAACGCGGCAGGGATCAGGACAGCACACCAAGTACGCTGCATCTAGTGGCAATAAGGCAAAGAAACGCTACAGGGGGCAAGGTAAATAGTGCGTCCAGAGACACGTAAAGCAATGGAGATGCTGTGGTCTGCAAAGTGGAACCTTCCTAAAGCTGCAGACCATTGCGGTCTCACAAACAAAGAGATGAAAATCACCTTCAACGAGTATTGTGCTTTTCACCCACCCACATACGTTCTAAATAACAATGGCTAACTCACCAATTCCAGACCAGGGACAAGAGTTCATTAAGAGCGGGATGGTTTTAATAACCGACCCCCGCTCTGATAAATACCTAAACAGATCAAAAAAGAAACCCAACGATCCCCCTGCGGATCGTTTATCTAAACAATGTGGCGGTGAAGGAGGTTTCGATGATTACGTCGAACAACTTGACACTTAATGGCATACCGTTTTAAGGCAGAACGAAATTTATCTCGCGAATTTAGAGACCTCGGTATTGGGATGTTGGCAAACCCTAATACCGAGGATTTTGCTGTGGTTAAAAATGAGAACGCTATTAAGCAATCGATTAGGAATCTAATCTTAACTGGTTATGGTGAAAGACCCTTTCAACCAAATATTGGGTCAAGACTTCGTGAAATGCTTTTTGAGAACTTCGATGTCTTTATGATTGAAGAACTCAAAGAAGAAATCATCAATACTATTATCAGACTTGAACCTAGAGTGACAGTCAATGAAGTTCGTATGACCTATGAAGGTGCAAACGAACTACAAGTTGAAATTGATTACACAATTATTGGTGAAACCCTTGTACAAACCGTAGACTTCCTGCTGGAGCCCACCTAAAAATGGCAGCAATACCATCTAATCTTACATCTCTAGATTTTACAGAGATTCGTGAATCAATCAGATCCTATCTGAGAACTCGCACGGAGTTCACTGATTACGACTTTGAAGGTTCCGCTGCGTCTTATTTGCTGGACGTTTTATCATATAACACATACTACGCTGCGTTCAATGCCAATATGGCGATGAACGAGGCATTTTTGGAATCGGCAACTATTAGAGACAATGTTGTCAAGATTGCAAAGCAACTGAATTATACACCAAAATCCATAAAAGCGCCAAAAGCGTGTGTCAGATTTGCTGTACAGACACAAGTTATTGGTTCTAGCACCGCATATCCCCAGTCTGTGGAACTCCAGAAGGGCGATGTGTTCGTTTCTAGTACATCTGGTGCAAGTTTCACCTTTACGCTGCCACAGGCGCTCTCAGTGACCGTAAATCAAGCTGATGGTGTTGCTACCTTCGAGAAAGTGGTGATTTATCAGGGCAATAGTCTTGATTATGAGTACACAGTTACTGATGTTAAGCAGAGATCATATCCTATCCCCTCTGATCAGGTCGATACAGACCTTCTGCGTGTTTCTATCTCTCCTAATGCAACATCTGAAGAGATTGACACCTATAACCTTGTTCAAAACATCGTTGATGTGGATGGAACCACTCGTGGTTACTTCCTAGAAGAGGCAGATGACCAAAGATACAACGTTGTGTTTGGTGATGGTGTCATTTGTCGTGAACTGATTGCTGGTGAGGTGATCAGAATGTCCTATGTCCGTACGGAAGGACCTGCTGGTAATGGTTGTAAGAGATTTAACTTTGTTGGACGAGTCATTGACTCTGAAGGACGCCTGGTTCCTGCTGCCAACCTCTCTATGGCGACCGTAGACGGCGCACAAGATGGTGCTGACGTGGAATCTACCCTGAGCATCAAATTCAACGCTCCTAGAGCGTTTAACAGTCAAAACAGAGCGGTTACAGAGTCTGATTATGAGTTCATCACCAAAAAGGTGTATTCTCAAGCAAGATCTGTTACTGCATACGGTGGAGAACGTCTAAATCCTCCAGTTTACGGAAAAGTGTACGTTGCTATCCGTACTAAGTCAGGTGCATCTCTGAATAGTAGCACTAAGAAGAGAATTAAGACTGATTTGTTGAAATATTCGATTGCATCGATCGAACCAGTGATTATTGACCCAACTTCACTGTACATTCGTCCTAAAACTTGGGCATTCTTCGATGGCAACAAGACAAATCTGTCAAACAACGAAATTGCTACCAAGATTCTTGCTGCAATCGATCAATACAATAGTCAATCGGAAGCAACACGTTTTAATGGACGTGTGGACATCTCCGCTTATCAATCAATGATTGATGATTCCGATCCTTCTATTAGCGGCAACGTTACTCATATGACTTTGGGTATGAACGTGGAAGGATTTGATTTTGGACAAACTTTCACACAATGTCTCGATTTTGGTAATGAAATTGCAAATCCAAACGATCTCTCTGGTGGAGACAAGGGTGATGGATCTGGAGATGGAAGTTGTATCCCCAAATACTCGACTGTCAAGAGTGGAACGTTCTATTCCACGGGATATACGGAAAATCTCCTGAATCTTCAGACAACTCTCACTGCTGGTCAAATTTCTTCCGCAGTTCTGCTTGAAAATGATACATCTGCTCTGCTTCCTGTGAATCTTCGTGATGATGGGTACGGAAATCTGATTATGGTGACAAAACTCGATGAAAAAGAAGTCATCTTGAAGCGCAACGTTGGCACAGTCGATTACAAGAACGGTATCGTCTGCGTTGGTCCTATTAACGTTGCAAATACACCTGACGGTACAAATCGCATCCCAGTGACGGTTCTTCCCGCTTCTTCCAACATCAATGTTGGCACAGGTGTTGATCCTGCGATCTTCAACCCGACCGTTCAAACTATTGACTATACCATTGACGGAACTAACGTTCCTACCTTCGATCCGTTCGACTTCACTCCAATTAACTTCGACGGAACCCCACTAAATATCATTGATTATCCGACAGTAGTGTTTGAACTCCCCGAGTTCGAGTCCTGCTTCTAATAAACCCATAAGATAGCCTATACCAGCAGATGAAGGCAGTAACCGTATCTCAGAGAGTACAGGATCAAATTCCTGCATTCATTAAGGAAGACAACGAACAGTTTGTCAATCTTCTTGCCGAATATTACCGTTCGCAAGAGAAACCTGGTCGTCCGTACGATATTCTCAACAATATCTTGAGATATACGGACATCGGTTCTGGTGAGTTTGATCCTAACTTCCTGTCTTCGGAATCTGCTGTTCTGAGCGCGGTTGACCCATATCAAAATACTATTGTTGCCGAAAACGTAAACTACTTCCTTGAGAAGGACGGCACACTCAAGATCGACGATGAGATCATTTATTACGAGTCGATCACACATTCGCCAGACGTTGTTTTCACTCCTGGTGTTAATAAAGAAGAATTTGATCGTAAGATCCAAGAATTTGAACCGATTGCATCTCAGTTCAACGGTTCTACCACAGAATTTAATCTGAAACTGTTGGGTGACCCAGTTTCGCCACAATCTGCTGATCACCTGCTGGTTATCGTCAATAATGAATTTCAGTTCCCAAATAGGGACTATTTTGTTGATGGTGATCGTATTCGCTTTGTAAACCCTCCTGTAGCGCCTACAGGTGCTCTTACAGGTGCTCTTAATACTATCAGGTACCTGATTGGTTATACAAGCGTTCCTGTCCGTTCTCTGGACCCTATTTCTGTTGGTGCTGATTCTAAGCAGTTCCATCTTACAAGAAATACTCAACCTTATCAACCACTATCAACGATTTCTTCGATTGTTGTCGTTGATAGAGTTGAGAAGAGACCCTTTGAAGAATTCACGATCTTTGAAGACAAGATCATTTTCAAAGACACTCTTGGTGCAGGATCGACAGTTGATGTTAGATCTATTGAACTGATTGCTCCCGAATTCGGTGCTAATGCTGAAGCAGTCGTCAAAGTTCAAAATGGTGAAGTAGAAGACATCATCGTTAAGGATGGTGGTTCTGGATACAGAATGAGTTTCTCTCCCAAGGTGACTATTGCGTCAAACCTTGGTACTGGTAGCGATGCTACTGCAGAGGCACTTGTCAATGGTATCAAGAATGTTAGTCTTCTGTTTTCTGGTCAAGGTTATAGCGCAAACAACCCACCATTGGTTGAAGTCGATGCTCCTGCAGATCCCGAAGGTAAAACTGCTAAAATCACTGCAACTGTTAGTGATGAGATTGAAGGTGTCGTTCAGCTGAATGTTCTGTCTTCTGGTTCTGGATATGACAGAATTCCTTCTATCAAGTTCACGAATCCTGGTGGTGCAATCATCAGTGGTCCTACTTTGACGGATGGAAGAATCGATGCAGATTCTTTCACTGTTGTTGATCGTGGTAGCGGATACACCACTGCTCCTCTTGTATACATCGATCCCCCAACGGGTTCAAATGCAATCGTTGCATCCGTTATGGCACACCTCGATGCTGACGGTAGACTTGACAGAATTGAAGTTCTCAGTGGTGGTCAAGGATATGAAACTGTTCCTAGAGCAAAAATCATTGATCCTGTTGGCGCACAGATTCTCGATGTGAATGTTACTGGTGGCAGAGTCACCAACATCGAACTGTTGACTGGTGGTAAAGGTTATACCGATGCACCTTCTGTGTATATCGTCGATAACCGCAAAGACGTTGCTAATAATCCTATTGGTGGTACTGGTGCAACAGCAGTTGCTACCATCTTTAACGGTGAAATCACCGACATCAACATTACCAGTTTCGGTGAGGGTTACTCTGATACTGAACCTCCAAAGGTTTTCATCGCTGCACCTCCTGCACCTGAGGCATCTTGTGATGTTGGTTTTGGTGAAATTACTGGTTTCACTATTCATAATCCTGGATCTGATTATCAACCCTCTGCTTTTGTAAATTGTAAGCGTGGTGTTTCCGCTGTTTCAGCGTATTCTCAGAAAGGAAACCAAATTTACAGCAAAGAGTCCGACACAATTCAGTCTTCTCACGCTGTTGGTTCGACTATTCACAACCTTGACAACCTGTTTGCTAAGGAACTTTATCGTAGATATATCAATCAGTATCTGCCAAATGCAGAAATTGACTATAACAAAGTAAATGCTCCGCAGATCATTAAGACGATCAGCGACTTCTACTCTTCAAAAGGTACGAAAATCTCCACACAGTATCTGTTCAAGATGCTGTTCTCGGAGAATGTTGATGTTTCATACCCGAAAGATGAGGTTATCAAGCCATCTGCCGCAACTTGGAACGTCGATACCGTTCTTCGTGCGGAACTTTTAAGTGGTGATCCGCGTGATTTGCTGGATTCACAGTTGTTCCAATACCGAGATGCGGTTGATACGACTGTTGGCGCGGCATCTGCACTGATTGAAAACGTGATTGCGATCAATACTGGTGTGGGCACCGTGTATGAACTCGCAATTTCTGAAGAAACTCTGCAAGGTCAGTTCTCTATTCCGTATAGGACGACTCTGGTTGAGGCACTTGACACTACAGAAAGTATTATTACGGTTGACTCTACGATTGGTTGGCCAGAGAGAAACGGAACAATCCGTATCAATGATCAAGAAATTGTTCAGTATAAGGAAAAAACACTCAACCAGTTCATTGAATGTACTCGTTCTAAGAACGGTGTTGTAGAAGATTGGGATGCTGGCACGCAAATTTACTCCGATGTCTTTGTTTATGTTAATCAGGGTCAGTCAAATGAACTGAAACTGCGCGTTCTGGGTATTGCAGACGCTAAGTCTACGGTTCTTTCTGACACAGGTTCTTACTATCTGCCTGGTGACAAACTGAATGTTGCGTCTCTTGGTTCTACAAGTGACGATCAAAGAATCACATCTTGGTTGTACAACGTTAAGAAACTGATTCAGGTTACTGGTATTGTCCCTGGTGGTCTCAATAACCAAACTGCAACTGTTACTTGCTCCAATAACCACGGTTTGTTGGTTGGTGACTCTGTTACCATCTATGGTGCAAACCCAACAGTGTTCAACGGCACATTCCTGGTGACATCCCGTTTGAGCAATACGGTATTTGAATATAATATTCCACAACCAGCACCTAATGCTCCCCAAGGTAATATCCTTCTTTCAGTTGACCTGAACAAAGGTAAGTCCTCAGAAAGCGGTATCAACATTGCTATTAAGGACTTTACCACTAACGTCCAGAACACTTTCTTCAATGAGCAGTATTCATATATTGCTTCATCTGGTATTCCCAACTATGAGGTTGGTCCTTTCCTTGGATCTGCACTGCTTCCTGGTAACCAGCGCAAACTGATTCGTATTCCTCGCGTTATTAACACAGTTTCTAAGCGTGAAGATGTCAAGTTTGGTCCTGTTGGTGCTTGGGTTAACGGCGTTTCCGCTTGGTCCTATAAATCCAATAGCAAGATTAAGTTCGGTGGTGTGACGAGTATCACCATCGATAATCCTGGTAAGGGTTATGACGCAGCATCTCCACCAGTCATTGAAGTCAATGGTGGCGGTGGATCTGGTGGTGCGGCAACTGTTGTCGTCAATGGATCTCTTTATGAAATCGAAGTTACTTCTGGCGGTACTGGTTACACTAGCAGCCCTCTTGTTTCTATCGTGGGTGGTGGTGGATTCGGCGCTACTGCTACCGCTGTTATTACCAATGGTGTAGTTAGTAGAATTCTGGTCGAATCGCCAGGTCAAGGATATACATCACAACCCACCGTTTCTGTTTCTGGTGGGGGTGGAACAGGTTGTACTGCAACGGCATCAGTTCGTGGTCCGATTCAATCCGTATCTGTTACCAACTCTGGTAGCTCGTACACACTATCTCCTGAAATTAAACTGAATTCGGGTGAAGGTGCTGTTGCACAACCAATTATTATCAATGGTCGTATCGTTTCTATCGCTATCATTGCTGCTGGTAGAGGATACACCACTGCACCTGAAGTTGTTATCAATGGTGATGGTTATGGTGCTGTTGCTAGAGCAACTATTGGTACTATTGGTGAGGATAGAGGAAAGGTCATTGGCGTTACTGTTGTAAACAGAGGTATTGGTTATTCCACTGGAATGACTACCATTCGCCTTGAAGCTATTGGTGAGCAAGCACAATTCTCTGCAAATGTCTTTGAGTGGACTCGTAACCTTCAAGATGAACTCTCTCTGAACTTTGATGCAGCGCGTGGTTACGTGTTTGCTGGATACAACACCCAATATGGTGGCGAATATGCACACGTCTCCGATCCTAAGCAACTAAGATACGTTCTTGGAGACAACGTGTTCAGAAACCAGTCAACTGGTCAACTCCAAGAACTGTCTACTGGTTATGTTCACTCTCCGATTCTGGGATGGGCATTTGATGGTAACCCGATCTACGGTCCCTACGGTTATATCGATGCTACCGACCAGTCTTCTGGTATTAGAAGAATCCGTTCTTCTTACAAGGTTAAGGATGCATTGATATATGATGCTGCAACAAATCCGAACCCTGTGCGTGCGGATGGTCCACTTCTCACTGATTATCCTGCGGGTTCATTCATTGATGACTTTGAATATGTCTTCCAAGAAGGCGATCTAGATCAATATAACGGTCGTTTCTGTAAAACACCACAGTTCCCCGAAGGTGTGTATGCATACTTTGTTTCTATTGATGCATCTGACTTCGGTAATCCAGTTTTCCCGTATGTTTGCGGTCCTCAACTGTATTCTTCTCCCGATCAGTGGAACTACTCTCAGAATGCTGTTCAGACTAATATCCCAGCAGATGTGGTTCGCTTCCGTGATCCATATGAGGATGTTGATATTGATATTGACCGTCAACCCAACCAAGACACCGATACTCTTGTTACGGAAGAAGGTCTTGCTCTAATCTTTGAAATCGAAGATATTAACAGAAACGGTATCATTGATGGTGATGAATCTACCGCAACAATCAATATTGCTGAAGAACCTGTCCTGCAACTCTTCGATTACTATCCTAGAGTTTCGGTTAGATCTGAAGTTGACATCGATATTGAGACAACTACTAAATTTGAGGATGCTCAAGTTGACGGATTCGTCATTGAGAACCCTGGTATCTCCTATAAAGTCAGTGACAAACTGTACTTTGATAATGAAGGCACTGAAGGTTTCGGTGCATCTGCAAAAGTTGACGCTGTTAAGGGTCTGACAATTTCTGGTTACTCCAGTTATATGGCAAATGATACTCCTTATGGACGTATCACCACTCCTGATGAGCACGAATTGCGTGTTGGCGACGAAGTTATCGTCCAAAGTACACCTATTATTGATGACACTAACAAAACCTTTAAGGTTAAGGTCATCTCTGGTGTTGAAACTGTTACTGTTACTCAAGCTGGTTCTGGTTACTCTGAGGAACTGCCTCCCACATACGAGGTTATCTCTTCCACTGGTCAAGACTTTAGAATTGACATCCCAAGAACAGAAGCAGGTGCTGTTAACACTGTTAATATTATTAACTCTGGTTCTGGATACGATAAGGACGAACCCCCTCAAATTCGTGTCTCTCACCCACAGAGATTTAAGAAAGCGACTTACTTCCTGTCCTTCTTGAAGGAAAATGCATCTACAACTACTATCACTGACATTAAAGTTGCAGATGACAGAACAATCTATGTTTGCGGTAAAACTGTAAAGTCTGACGGTGACACAGCTGGTCTCCTCGCTAAGTTCAATAGTGATGGTCGTCTTCTCTGGCAGCGTACATTGTTCCCAACTGTTCCTGCATCAGGAACCAAGAGTTTGGAATGGAAAGCACTGTATGTTGAAAACAGCAATCCCCACAACATCTATGTTGTTGGTGAGACTGTTCCTAACAGTGTTAACCTCACACACAATCCTGACGTTGTTGTTGCTAAGTATAGATCTGGTTTCGATAACGCTAACAACCCTGATGGTATTATCCAGTGGCAGCGTGATATTGCTGGTATCTCTGGTGCTACCAGACGTGACTATGCAGCATCTATCGCTCTAGATCAAGACGGCAGAGTGATGATTGGTGGTTACACCGATGCAAACTCCCTTGCTCCCGACGATATGTGGGTAGCACTGCTGGATATTGACGGCACCATTATGGAGAAGCGTAAGATCGCTTCTGAAAGTGGTAGTGAGCATCTGGTTGATCTCCAATGGAAATCCACCGATACCTTTATGTTCATCGGTATTTCTGATCCTGCTGGTGCAAGTGATATTATTCTTGGTGAAACTTACTACGATACTGCAACTGTTGAACTGCAGTGGGCAAAGAAAATTGAGAGTGGCGCATATAAGTTTATGCACCCCACCTTCACCATTGATGAATATGGTGCTGTATATGTCGCAGCAACTGCTGTGAATGCTCAGGACAAGAATTATGGTGTGTTGTACGTCAAGTTTGATAATAATGACTACACTACACCTGTTGAGCATAAGATTTATGTTCCTACTGGAACCTATGATGGATGCCACAATGCTGGTATTAAGTTCGACGTGTTTGGTAACATTGACCTTGGAGTCTCTGTCACTAAGGCATTTAATGATGTTCAGTCCACAACTCTGAAGATTTCTTGGAATAGTGGCAACATTATCAGTGCTTCCTCTGCAAGTGAGAGTAGTGGTATTGGTTATCACGCTGTTGACTTGTCAAGTGATAACTCTGGCGACACAGTTGTTATTGGTAATAAGGTTGAAGCAGATCAACTTGCAATCTTCAACTGGAACACTGCCGATAATCTGCTTGATGAAACTTACAATGACACTCTGAAAACTGGTACGAACAAGGCTTGGTATGATACGAACTATGCAACTATCGATACTGCTAAAAAGCAAGATGGTGCATCTTCTGTTCAGATCATAGACCCCAACTCACTTGTTCTCCAATATGGTTCTGATGTAGCAACTGAGTGGGCAACTGAAGCGTATTTCGCAATGCCTGCAGCTAGCTACACTGCAAATAACACTGACCCCGAGTTCTTCTCTGTTTCTGATGCTCTGAACAACACTGTTAGGTGTGGTCTTATTGCTGATCAATCCGATGCCAACAATGGTAAGGTGTTTATTGCTATTGGAGGATCTTCATCATATTCTGCTGCAGCAACTTATCGTGCAGCGTTCAATGCCGAAAGTTTCGTTCACGTTGCATTCACTAAGGAGCGTCCTGGTGTTGGTAACTATCGTTATCGTGTTTTCATTAACGGTGTACTTGCTCTCGAAACTCTGAGCACAACTGTTGATGTCAATCTTAAGGATGTAACCCTCGGACCTGTATCCACACCGAGTACCAATAATAGCTGGATAGGATGGGTTGATAACTTTGTTGTCTCTCCAGTATTCAAATACAACGATGCATTCACTCCTGCAGTTGTTGCTGGTACAAGCAGCCCGACTCAAGCATTCCTCTACAAGATTGATAAGGACAAGACGAAACTTGGCACCTTCAACCTTGACGATGTTGAGACAGGTCACACTCTTGTAACCGCCGCTGAGAGTGGTTATACGTTTAATACCCAACCTGTCACTGTTAATCCCTGGATTATTGGTCCTGCAGGTATTCAGATTCTTGATTATTCTGACGTAACCTCTACTCACGTTCCTGGTATCTACACATTTACAGATTCCTCAGAGAAGTTTAGTGAGAGAACTGCAACCATTCCTACACAAGGTGGTACGAAGCTTCTGCTTTCTGCAACTGTTATTCCCAAGTTCTACTTGCGTGATGCAACATATAACAGTATTGACCTTGTTAAGACCCTTACATTCAATCAACCCGCAACTTTCACTAAAGGTTCCATCCTCCAACAGTATTCTGTAATTGGTGGAAGCGATGTTGTTTCTGCATATGGAACAATCGTTGAAGCTGGAACAAACTATGCAAAGATCGGTAAGATTATTGGTAACTTTGACACCACAAAACTCCTGAAGTCAACGGCAGGTGACATCAATACTCTTGATCGTAACTTCACTGTTGAAACTACAACACCTCAATGGGTTGAGAACTTCTCATATACTGTTGGTGATGTTGTTTACAATGCTGGTAAGATTTACACTGCAACTTCTACAGGCGTTTCTGGTCCTTTGGCACCAGAGCACACCACTGGTATTGTGACCGATGGTGCTGTCAACTGGTCTTTCACCAGTGTTTCTGGCAGTTTCGACGTTGATCTGGCAAATACTGTTTACAATGGCAGCACTCTGGGAGCGTTTACTTCGTGGAGAGCATTTGCTGCAGAAGATTATACTATTAAGATTGAAGAAATCTATGGCGATTCCTCCTTTATTAAGGGTGATACCATTGATGCGGATGCAGTCAACCTACAATTTACCGTTGATGCAACTGGTAAGATTGCTACATTTGCTGGATTGATTGGTGTTAAGAAGTTCTCTTTGATTGCTACACTTGACAAAGACGTTATTCCTGCTTCTGGTCTTGCAAATACCGATCTGGTGTACTGCTCCGCCAACAGTAGACATAACTTTGAGGCAAATGAAATCATCTTTACAGAGAGATTTGCCACTAATGACTACAACGGATCCTTCTTTGTTGAAGAAGTCTTTAGTTCTAGAGAGTTTACATTCCGTTTGAGAGGAACTGCTGTTCAGGATCCCACATTCTCAGGCACAGGTTCTTCTGTTTCCAACGTTAATATCTACGCTAAGCACCCCAAACTGCTGTTTGTTCGCTATCACCAGTACATTTTTGACCTGGATGATCCATCAAACCTCGGTTATTACCTGTCTTTCTCTAAGGATAACCAGTACAAACTGGAATATCCGTTCATTAACATCATTAGAGAGGGTACACCTGGTCTGACTGACGACGATTCACCCACTCCGTTGGTTAAATTCATCGTTACAGACTCCGTTACCAATATTTCATACTATTTTGATCCATCTAGAACTGGAGCAGACTCTCCTGTTGGTGAAGGATCCTTTATTGACGTTATTCAGAGTCCTTATTCTGGTAGATTTAGAGTTTCTGCAACTGGAACTCAAGGAACTACCTTCGATTTCCCACTTCTCGTTGAACCTGAGAAGACTATCGCTCCCGTTGGTAATAATGAGTTCGGTAATGCTCGTTCTTCTTACTCTACAACCTCTCCAAAAGCGATTGGACCTATTGCAAGCATCAAACTTGTCAACCCAGGTGGTTTCTATCAGAAACTTCCCATCGTTACGGACATTGCATCGAACAGAGAAATTGAAAAAGTTCGTATTCTCAACGGTGGTACTGAGTATGTGAACGGTATTTACTACAATGTACCTATTACTGGTGACGGTGAAGGTGCAAGTTGCAATATTACAGTTCAGGATGATGGAGATTTCACTGGTGTTATCACCGATGTCACTCTTACATCCGCTGGTAAAGGATATAAAACTGCATCTATCGACGTTGATGCTATCCCTGGCATTCTTGGACCTCTTCTTGCAGGTTCTGGTGCACAACTTCAAGTTGTGATTCCTGATGAAGGTTCGGGTGCATCGGTGTTCCTGCAAGGTAAGAGCATCGGTAAGATCAAGAAACTGAAGAACAACGAATTTGGTTTCGGATATTCTCACGATTACACTCTGAGACCCGAAATTACTTTCCCCGTCAACCTTCAACTGTTTAATACCGCTATTCTGTCGGAGATCAAGATCACCGATCCTGGTTCTGGTTATACCTCGGTTCCTGCTGTTGTTATCAGTGGTGGCGGTGGATCTGGTGCAGAAGCAGAAGCAATCGTCAAGAACAACAGACTTTCTGAAGTTATCATCAAGAACCCTGGTTCTGGTTACTCTTCTGAACCGACTGTTACCCTGAAGTCTGAATTTAACTACGTTGTCAACGTTGACTTGGGTTATTTACAGTTCAACTTCCCGCACGGCATCACAACTGGTGCAGAAGTTCAGTTGAGAGCAGAAGATCTTGGTTCTACAGTTGGTGTTCTGCCGAAACCGAGTTCTGCAGGTTTGGTTAGCTTGAGCCCAAATCAGATCTACTACGCAATCGCTGGTGAGCAAAACTCCTTGGAATCTGACCAACTTCGTATTGCACTGACCAAACTTGACGCAGAATCTGGTTCTTTCATCACATTCTTGACTCAAGGTGATGGTCGTCAGGTTCTGTTGACCGAAGTGTTTGGTGGTCAAGCGACTGCAATCGTTGAAACCTCCAGATTCCTTGAAGGTGAACTTGTTTATCAGGGTTCTTCGCTGGAACTCGCATCTGCAACTGGTTATGTTTCTACTAACGAAGGTTGGCAGATCGGTCCTCGTATCCTGAAACTTGAAAACTATGATGGTATCTGGAAAGAAGGTGAGCGTGTAACTGGTCAGGTGTCTCGTGCATCTGGTTTGGTTGACAACCTGTCTATTGCTCGCGGTACTCTGAACATTGCATCTCTGACTAATACACCTGGTCAGTTTATCGATGACGTGGGTAAACCCTCCGAAATCGTTCAGAAGATCCAAGATTCCTATTTCTATCAGAACTTCTCTTACGTTATTAAGTCTCAGACACCTATTAACGACTGGAGAAAGTCTGTTCTGGAAACAAACCACCCTGTTGGTTTCAACCTCTTCGGTGAACTAGCAATCACAGGTGGTAAGGATATTTCGGGTCGTAAAGTTATTTCCGACTTGATCAAGGAAGTTAATATCAACTCCTTCACTAATATCAATGAAATTACATCATTTGCTAACGCACAACCGATTTACACCCAGTTTAATAATACTGAGGTGCTCTTCAGACAGAAGAGACTTACTAACTCTGAGGAAATTCTAACCTCTATCGTTAAGAAGATCGATGATGTTTCTGATCAATTCAATGGTATTAAAACCCAGTTCCCACTGAATGTTGAGGGCGAATCTATCACAGCAACTGAAACTCAGATGTTTGTGTTGATTAACGGTGTTGCACAGGCACCTCAAGAAGCATTCTCTACTGCTGGTCCTTCCATCGTCTTCTCTGAAGCACCTAAGGCACCTTCTAGAATTAAATTCCGTGAAATTCAATACTCCCAAATTACTCTGACTCGTTTGACGTTCAGTAACATTGGTGGTATCTTCCCGCTGACTGGTAATACTGTTAGAGGTATTGTTTCTGAGGCAACTGCAACTGTTATTGATTCTGGTGTTGACTATATCGATGTTTTCGATGTTGAAGGTACATTCCAGACCAACGAACAAATTCTTAGCAGTGCAACTGGATTCAACTCCACTCTTGCAACTGTAAACCCTGTTACTTCTAAGACGATCTTTGAGCAAGGTGAAAGAATCACCAACCTCAAGGGCGACTTTGCAATTATTGAAGAAAATAACTTGCAGGGTGGTGTTATTGGTAACGAACTGGTCGTTTCTCGTACTTCTGGTACTGATAAGTTTGAGACTGGTGAATTTAACATCAAGTTTAACGATGTTATCTACTCTTCTAGATCCAAAATTGCTGCTACTGTTACTGTTATCGCTCCGTATAGCGATGACACCAGTAATCAAATTATTGACCAGGTTGATCTGTCTCCCTCGTCTTCGTTCTTTGCTCTTGTTTTCCAGAGAGTTCCTTCAACAACATTCCCGAACGTCATTCTTGACGACATCGGTGCAACTGTTATTAACCCAACAGAACTCAATGACCTTGAGTCACCCAACAACCAAGATTTCCTTGACTTCGAGTCTGTCCGTAACCAAGAAATTCGTTACGATCAACTGACTGGTACCGATTTCGCACCTGGAACCAACATCAGATTGAAGAAGATCTACTTCGGCAACTCTTCTCTTAGACAGGTTACTGATACTCGTGCTAAGAATGCATCTGACGCATTGGTGAAGAATGCACGCTTTATTGCTGAAGAAGCCGTGGGTGATATGTTGAATTTCTACCCCTCCTTTAGCATCAATACTGTTGGTGGTAATCAGGATTGTATGGATGACATCGTTGATGTTATCAACGCAGCTGCTTGGCAACTTGAGTTTGATGGCAACTCTGAGATCTGGGACATTGCTAACACATATGTCCAGAACCAGGCAATCTACCATCTTGACGGTGCAGTTCCTCAAACCATCTATGCAATGAACGCAGCAAGAGATCTTGCTCTGAAGTGCATCAGAATGGAGAATATTGATACTGAGTATACAACTCTGTCTCAGTGGAAGGATCTGACCCTGACTCCTGAATACGAAGTTGTTAGCAACAGTCACGCTGACGCTCGTACACTGATCCTTGCTAACAAGTGGTATATCGCACACGAATCACTGCACTACGCTAAGACGCAGAATCCATCTCTGGTAGTTCCTGGTGGAGATGTCAACTGCTTGTCTGACATCGTGGATATGGTTGAATCGATGGCATACAACTTGGCACACGGTGGTAACGACTTTGTTTACGATGCAACTCGTTACTATATGGCAGGTGCACACGTTGCTGGATATGAAGATGACACCGTAAATGCCTTCACTAAGGCAAAGGCGATGGCAATCAGCATTATGAGAAACGAAGCTGTTGTTAAGCAAGGTTCCCACGGTTGGAACCAAGTGACTGACACTTCTATTACTGCCGATCCTGCTAACCCGACTTGTCAAGCAGTTGCTGCTGCAATCACAACTCTGATGGATATTCCCATCAATGCTCTGGGTACTAACGCATCTCCTGGAACTTTAGCAGCATTTGAGGCAGCATATACTAAGACTGCACCTCAAGCAAACTATGCTGATGGTAGAACATCTATCGGTAGCAGCACTGCTTGCGTGAGTCAGACATCTGCCGTTACTAACTTTATTAAGATCATCACAGATTCTCTGCAAGATCCTACAGGTGCAGATCCTGCAACCTATCAGTGGTCTATCAGTAATGTTACTCGTGTTGAACCCCCATATGCGTTTGAAGATAACGAAACTATTCGTTCTATCAAGCACAACTATAGTAATAAGTCTTCTGGTGGATTCTTCAACTTCGGTGACACGATGAAGGGTATCACCTCTGGTGCTACCGCCGAAATTATCGGTACAAATGCTGGTAACAAGTGGATCTACACCAAGGGCGTTACTGGTGCGTTCTCTGGAAATGAGTACATCACCAACTCCAAGATTACCTATGCAAATGTCTCCGTAGACAACATTACATTTGGTGTTGGACCTGGATCTCTTGATTTCAGTGGATCTGGTAGCAAAATTGATATGATTGCTGACCAAAGAGTCAATTTTGGTACTGCTGACTTCACTATCGAAGCTTGGATTCGCCCTGACAGCGTAACTGGTGTTCAGAGAATTATCGACGCTCGTTCTACATCTTCAAGCGTTGCGCCAACACTCTTTATGAGTGGAACCTCTCTCCGTTATGGTACTGGTGCTGGTGACCATATCACTGCTACTGGTGCCATCACAACCATCGATACCTGGTATCACATCGCTGTTTCCCGTGCATCGAACGTTACTAAGATGTTCGTGAACGGTACGCAAGTCGGTTCTGATTATACTGACAATAACGACTATGGCGATACAGCGTTCAAGGTTGGTGCTGCTTGGAACAATGGTGAAACCTATGACGGACATCTGGACCAAATGGTCATCAGAAAATCCGCTGCATATTCTTCTACTTTTACTCCCCCCACCGTATACACTACAATATACGAAGGTCTTGATGTCACATTCGGTCTTAACGGTAGTCAACCGTTCCCGATGGAAACTACTGCAATCTACGCGACTTATGGTCAGACCATAATCTCTTCTGCAACTGCTGACGGTGTTGAACTGTGGCGTAGTGAGATTATGACTGAGGAAGTTGATGTTTCTCGCGATGATTATCGTGAATGTGCTGACATCATTGATAAGAACCGCTTCTGGATTGCAGAAGAAGCAGTTGGTCGTATGAAGGCAAAGTATCCTGACTTTGTTATTCCTGGAGACGTTGGTCTCGCTACTACAGGTACCGACAAGTGTCTCCGTGATACTCACTCCTTTATCATCCCCGCAATCATTAACGATCTTCGTTATGGTGGCAACTTCAACACTATCGTTGCAGGTCGTGGATACCTGGAAGGATCTGGTGCTCTGAAGCACGTGAACGGTGAACTTCTCCAGTCCATCTATACCTGGCGTGAAGTTGGTAAGATCTGTATTGATGTTATCACTGCAAACCAAGATGATCTGACTGGTGAATATACCAACAGAATTCGTGTTCCTAACTACTTCTCCTCACCAGCGTCTTCTCAAATTACAACGTTTATTACTGATCTGATTGACAATATGTTGGATGTTATTGCTCCAACTGGTCACAGATTCCGTGATGGTGCTGACCTTCTCTACTTCAACCGTAAGTCTATTGCTGATGAAGCAGTGGCAATGCTGGAAGAGAAATGGCTTGTCAACATTGCGTTCTATCAGCAAAGCAAACTCACTATCCCCAACAGAGAGAAGTGCATCCGAGATCTTAGAGATCACATTATCCCTGCTGTTGCTGGTGACTTGATTACTGGTGGTAACTCCAATATCCAAGGTATTATCGATTCTTACTTGGATAGTCAAGAAGACATCAACTACATTGAAGGTGAACTTCTTCCTATGCTGGATGCATTTGAAGATGTGAAGTTCCTGTGTGGTAAAGCACTGGAAAACCTGTTGGTTGGTCGTAATGAGAACATTGCTAACCTGACTGGAACTAACGCTCAAACAATTAACGATTTCTATCAGTATCAGTACACTGATCTCCCCGCATACAGAAAGGTTTACGATGCTGCTGTCAACTACAGTGTTGATGGTGCTGAAATTACTGAGAGCACTTTCTATCCTCCCGATCCCCACATCTTCTCTGGTACCGATCGTGCACTTGATTCTGCAAACATCCTAGAGGAAAATGCACGTATCATCGCTGAGGAAGCGGTTGATCTGGTTATGAAGACCTCTGCGTTTAAGCATACTGGTTTCAAAGTTCCTGGTGGTAAGGTCAACTGTGAAGATGACCTGGTTGATTACATCAATGCAGTCTGCCACGACCTCAGATTCACAGTAAACGAGAAGTCTTACGACGCATCTGCACTCTATCTGGATACTCAGATGGGTCTGCAGCACGTTACCAATCAATCCGCAGAGACTGTTCACGCCTATAAGTTGGCACGTGATATGTCAATTCTCGCGATCCGCAACAAGCTTGGGTTTAATCCCTTCGAGGAGTCCACTGGAGGCGGTGGTGCTCTTGGAGGAGGCGGTGGCGGTGGCGTCCCTCGCGGTGATTATGATAACAATGCAACTGCAAATGGTTTCTACGATTCTGCAAACAGCATTGAAAATAACCTCAGATTCATTGCTACAACTGCAGTTGGACGTGGACTGACTAATTATCCTTCTCTGACTATCCCTGGTGGTTACCAGAACTGTGTTGATGACGTTATTGACATCCTGAATGCTCTGATCTTCAACTTGAAGCACGGTGGCAACAACAAGATGTACTACGCAACTGAGTTCTACATCAGCAACGCTAACGCAGTTGTTCACGTGCTTTCTCAGGCAACTGAGACTAAGTACATTATGGAACAGGCACGCGATATTGCTATTGAGGTTCTCAGAAATCAGTCTGTCACAACCAACGGTACAACAGAAGGATCTCAAGCGATTGACAGCACAATCACTACTGACACTGCTAACCCCACTTGCCAAAATGAGGCAGCAGCAGTTACAACACTGATGGGTATTCCTATCAACCTGTTCACTCAAACTTCTAACCCTCAGGGTTACCTGAATGGTGTAACGAGAACACTTCCTGATGAGTGGCCACTTACTGGTGAGCGTGCACTCAGACGTGACATCGACATTACCTATGATATGGCAGGTAACGGTGACTGTGCTCTGGTTTCTGCTTCTATTGACACCCTGTTCTCGTATGTGATCAACGTCGTTAATACTGCTGCAGCAGGTAGCGGTAACTGGTTGACAAATAGTGGTCTCGTTAGAACCACCAAGGCAACTGGCAACACTCTGAATAATGGTGGTGGTCTTTGCTACAACGTTAGATCTGCTTCCAATGTCCTCTTCGATCTTCTTGAGGATACTCTGGGTAGAGCAGGTGAGATGTATCGTCAGGCAGCACGTCTGCTTATTATCAATGATAACTACATCAACCGTGAGGCATACTACAAGACTACTCAGCAGTACAGTGGTTATGGTGGTGATGAAGCATATGGTAGTTCTATCCGTAAGGCATTCATCTACGACTTGCTCACCGATGGTAATGCTGCAACCCTGCAACTCGTTAACTCCTGGTTCGATGCTGAGGGTAACTTTATTGCATTCCCTGGCGTCTTCAGAACTTATCTGATCTATCACGCAACTGCAATTAAAGATTTCTGTAAGCAAATCATTGGTCAGAGAGCAATTACTCCTGGTACTTACAACCAAGAACCCACGTACACGGATCGCGAACTTCGCCCAACTGTTTACGCTGAGCATAAGATCGATCAACTTGATCACTTTATTCAGACCGCTCTGCTGCGCTCTACTCCTCCGACAGTTATCCTTAAGCAGTCCTTCGACGCTGGTGTTGCGGTCAATACCAACGGTTCTATCACTGCTGCGGGTCATCCGTTTGAAGCATACGATAGAGTCAGTTATCAAGTTCTTGGTAGCAATATTGCCGAACTTACCTTCACGCAATATTATATTCACCCCGATACGACTGCAAATACCATCTGGTTGGCAGAATATATCGATGGTCACAAGATTACAAGTCTGACACCTGGAACCGCAGGTCAAATTCATACGTTCGTCTGCTTACGTGAGAGCGGTATTGACAGAATTACCACCACATATGGTGATCGTGTCATTCCTACTCCTATCACTGGTGGTATTCAACCTGCTGACATCTTCTATGGCACTTCTTCTGGTGCATATGGTGAGGTCATCCGTATTCAGGACAACCTCGCAGAGGTTATGTACAAGATCAAGCACGCAGAAGTTAATGTTACAACTGAAACCTTCTTCACTCTTGGTGAGACTGTGGTTGTTCAGGGTGCTACTGGAAACACTTCAACATTGCTTGCTTCTACTGGAGCAACTGGTACGGGTTACGTCAAACTCATCGTCAATGGCGGTCAATTCCAGCAAGGCGATGTTATTGAGGGAACTACTAGCGGTGCACAAGCATCGATCACAAGTATTCCCGACGATAGAATCCTGGTCAACTTCGACAAGGGTGAGTTCATTGCAACTGACATCGTTTACTCCAAAGAAGATTCTGGTAAGGCAAATGCACTAATCGTCCGTAATAATGACGGTGCTCTGATCAACAACCAACTTGGTCGCGTTACATTTGACATCGAAACTGTCAAAGGCGAATTCAAGGAGAGAGATGTTATCTACGGTTCTGTTACAGATCAGATCATTGAAATTGAAGGATTCAACATTCTTCCTGGATTCGGTGAGTATCTGCACTCTACGGAGATCACACGCTTCACGTATGCAAGTTTGACCACTGATACTGGTGTTACAGACACATTCCAAGTTGGTGACGTGCTGCAACTCCAAAACGCAGGTCAGTCTGTGGGTCACACCTTCGTGGTTACCGAGCACGATACTGATAACAACTACGTTTATCTCGCTAACGAGACGAACAGATACATTGGTATCATTGACGACTTGAGCAATGACCTGACCGCTATTGCAAACAATACTGCATACCAACTTGCCAAGATTCCTCCTGGTTCTAACTTCCCAAGTGTTTACACCAGCGCGATCTCCAACGTTACAATCACACCGACTTCTGCATATGGTAAGGTCGCGAAGATTGAACAAGTTGGTCTTCGCCTGATTATCCACCTGGAAGATAGTAATGGAACATTCCTGAAGAACTCTCAGATTATTGGTGACTTTGGATTCCAAGGTGCTTGTGGTGGGGCGAAATACCTACGCGGGCGCGTGAAGAGATTCTTCCGTGGTTTTGATGGTTCTCAACAGAACTTCAAGTTGACCACTGATAACGGAACTCCTTACTTCCCAGATCCCGCAGGTCATATGATGATCTTCGTGAACGGTATCCTCCAACCTCCTGGCGGTAACAACGCTTACACGGCATTCTCTGACAACATTCAGTTCACTGAAGCACCTGCTATCAACTCCACGTTCCACGGCGTCTACGTGGGTAAACTGAGACAGTTGGATGACATCTCCTTCGACTTCGACTCGTTGAGGAACTCCTTCAACCTGAAACTGGGTGGTGTGTTCTACTCACTGACTCTGACTGAAGGTGTTCAGTCCAACACGATCAGACCTGAGAACAACATCATCTGTCAGTTGAACGGTGTTATTCAGGAACCTGGAATTG
>CEVG01161921.1_pt1 | contig 30890 bp, 11 predicted proteins | sample 356511 | NCBI WGS metagenome assembly CEVG01 (sample SAMEA2623426, study PRJEB7988) | marine metagenome | biome: marine biome (ENVO:00000447); feature: surface water layer (ENVO:00002042); material: "saline water (ENVO:00002010), including plankton (ENVO:xxxxxxxx)" | depth 5 m | reverse complement strand
TTGTTTGATTTGGATTCGTCAAACTGTAAACCAATCTGTGCTAATTGCAGTATGGCTTGTCCTTGCATTTCATCGTTGTATGTGTAACCTCTCACGTTACCTCTTGTACCATATCTTTCACACAACTTCATCCACATCAAAGCCAATTTGTTTGTGGCCTTACCAACATCTTTGTTGAATTTACCGTTGTGTAGTCCACCTTCCCAGTGGCTTTTACCAATACAGGTCAAGTTGCCTTTTTTATCATACTTCCAATGTTGGAATGGTGGGAAATTTACTTTTACCTTTTTGTCCGCTACATTTCTTGGATTTCTTTTTCTACCTGGATCTTCTGGTATATGCTCATAAGTCATCACCCTAAACACCACATCATCTTTGGATATTTTGCGATAGTCTATGTCACATTCGGACAGTTTGGTCTTTGGATTTATTGCTTTGCGTCTTTCATATTCCTGCTGTGTTAGTCTTTTGGCTTTGTTTCTCTTTGCTTGGGCCACTGTTCTGATGTTGATTGCGTCTATTTTGCTCACAATCAAATCATATGTGGAATACTCATCTTTGGTATAACTGCAATATGAATTTTTAGATTTGTGTATTTCTTCTAACAAATCCTTATTATTAAGGTAATTTACTTTAGTTTTCATGAATACTTTCTATTAGTTATGCCTTCATTATAAACTGAGCAGTTAATTTTGTCAATAAATAAATGTAAGGATATAACCAAATGGTAGATTTCAGAAACAAATTAAAAAACACAAAAGTAGATCTCAGCACTGTCAATCAGGGCGAGGCGTTTGAGAAACTGTCAAATAACCTAGATGCCGCAACTAATATTGTAGGCAATTTAAAGAACAAATTTGTAGATACAGCCGCTAATATTACTGCTCAAGCAAAAAGAATGAGTGGTGAATTGAAAAATTTAATTAACGGTGAATTAAACGTAGAAGGCAATGCCCAGACTATTGTTTCAAACAAAGCCAAAGCAGTTGCTAAAGACTGGAGAGTTAGTTTAAGTGTTCCAGAATCTATCGGAAAACATATCAAAGAAGGCGGATTGCTTGAACCTTTAAAGAGATCAGACAACAAAATGGTCTTTCCGTATACGCCGACAATTTATGTGTCGCACCAAGCATCTTACAATCCTTTACAGCCAGTACACACAAACTATCCTTATTATGCATATGAAAATTCAAGAGTGGGACAGATGACGATCACAGGAGAGTTTTTTGTGCAAAATTCAATTGAAGCAAAATACTGGGTGGCGGCAGTGCATTTCTTGAGAACAGTTACAAAAATGTCTTATGGAGAAAACAGTCCTAACAGAGGGCAACCACCTCCAGTATTATTTTTAAATGGTTATGGCGATTACACATTCAATCAAGTTCCTGTCATTGTAACAAATTTTCAATTTGACTTGAAAAGAGAAGTTGATTATATTTCGACTGGTTTAGGAAGTACACAGCAGGCAGATGATGACGGTGGAGTGTATTCATTGGATAAAAATGCGTGGGCACCATCAGAAAGTATGATCACAGTTGAAGTGGTTCCGCAATACAGCAGAAATCAAATCAGTCAATTCAATTTGAAAAACTTTATTCATGGAACTGATGTACTAGACGGAAAAGGATTTATTTAATGGCAAAATACAGTGGAACAAGTCCGTACAGTGCAACAACTATTGTTGACGAACAATATTTAGATATTTTAAGACCAAGAACAGTACCTTCAAGTTCTGATGATTTTTTATACACGATAGAATCACAGTACAGCAGAAGACCAGACTTGTTGGCTTTTGACCTGTATGGATCACCAAAACTTTGGTGGGTATTTGCACAAAGAAATCCAGACACGTTGCAAGATCCAATATTCGATTTTACTCCGGGCACAGAAATCTATATTCCAAAAGGAAATGCAATAAGAGAAGCATTGGGAGTTTAATCCAATGGCGGGTGCATTAAAAACAAAACTACAAACTATCAAAAGAGAAAAACTGATTAAAGCAGGACAGTTGAAAGAAACTGGTGACGGTGCTGTCATGGAAAAAGTTTACAACAAAAAACTTAAATTTCCTAACAATAAAGTTAAAAGCAGAAGCAAAGCAATTAATGATAAAGTCGCCGCAAGTCAAAACATAGATAGCAATAAAATTGTCGAAGAAAAAAGAAAAATAAATTTCAACAACAAACACATACCTAATCCATTGCATGACTTCAATAATTTTTCACCAATCATAACTTTGATTGCTATGACCAAGGAAGAAGTAAACTTTCCAAACGTGCTACTAGAAAAAGGCGACTATGGAAAATTTGTTATTGCACAGACGGCTGGTAAAACAGGCAATCGTGCCAACACTAGCACATTTATTGACAGATCTGTAAAAGGAAATTTAGAATTTTTGATTGATAATTTAGATATAGATTCTATTGTTGCTCCATCAAAAAGAAATAAACACACTCAGGCAACAAACATTCGTTTTGAAATCACAGAACCTTACAGTATTGGACTTCTTATTGCCACAATGAAAATACAAGCCGCAAGAGCACAGCAGGCAGATGCTTCAGAAAAAGAAATTGGTGCATTTAATCACACCAAGGCACCTTATGCCCTGCTGATAGACTATGTTGGCACAGTGCCAGAGAAAACATTCGATCCTGCCACAAATAGATTCGGCATAGAAAATGTTCAAAAGGAATATCCTAAACGTCACGTGATTCCAATACATTTTCAATCCATACAATTTAGAGCCAACCAAGGTGGAGCCGTATATGATTGTATTGCACGACCACACATGGAATATGGTTTATCTGACATCAATAATAAAATTAGAGAAGATATTACCATTGAAGGTGACACTGTGCATGAAATATTGCAAAGTGGTAGTAAATCTTTAATGCACTTTTTGAACCAAAAAGGTGAATACAACGAAAAAGCAAAAAGATACAACATCAGTAATAGAGTTCCAGATGGAGAAGACTTTGTTATACTGTTTCCACCTGAGGATTTTAACAATGGAGTTGACAATGGGCAGTTCAGAGCAGATATTTTGCGTGATGTTTCTGAAGGATATGACACGACAGAACAAGACAGTTCAGATGAAAACGAAAGTCAAAGGATAACAAATCAAAACATTTTACGAAATTACGACCCTACCAGAAGAATTGAAAAATTATTACGAGGCCCAGACACCAGTGCCGACTTCATGGTTAATGCAGTTAACAGGTCTGATGATCTTAACTCAGGTGGTGGTATACAAATTAATCAATTGAATGGTAAAGTTTACACAGGAAATAAAATTGGAAAAGCCAAAATGGTTTGGGACAAATCTGTGCATAGAGAAAATACAAAAATTTTCCCTGACTTCGATGAAAATTATTCTTGGTGGAGTGGCACATACAAAAGAGATGACATAGGAATAAAATTTGATAAAAAACAATTAAGTTTTCCGAAAGGCACTTTAGTGACAGATATTATTGAGATGGTTTTGATCTTATCTGAATATGGAAAAGCATTAGGAGATTCATTGGGTGACAAAGAGGACGACGACGGCTACACACAATGGTTTAGAATTGTACCGCAATGTTTTGAATTAAAAGATTCATACATTGAATCAGTCACAAAAAGCAGTCACAAATTAATTGTGTGTAATGTATTGCCTTATGGTGTAATGGACTCCACGTTAAAAACAGATGATCAGCCAGTTACCAAGATTGAAGAAATTAACAGGAATATTGTGAAAAGATATGATTATCTGTACTCAGGAAGAAATCACGATATTTTAGATTTTGATCTGGTATACAACAATGCGTTCTATAATTCTGTGTTAAGAGATCCAAACAATTCACAAAGTGCAGAACCGGGTAAAAAAGGTGAAAACTACCAAAAAAAAATAAAAAGCGTCGAATATGGAGTAAAAAATAGTGCCACTGGCAAAAGTTCATATGCAAACGAAGTGCCCACCTCTGCAGGTGCAAACAATCAAGGCACAAATGATGAAGCATCAGAAACATCTTTTGCTAGAGACTTTAATCAACGTATCATAAATTCTGCTGTTGATCTGATTGACGTCAATGTGACAATACATGGTGATCCATATTATCTACCAAACAGTGGAATGAGCAATTACATTAATATGGCAAAAAGTGATGAAGAAAGAATTGAAGAAGGCGACAGTTACATGATTAATGCTGATGGACAGATTAATTTTTTACCAAGACAAACTTTGATAGAATTAACATTTATAAGTCCAATTGATATTGACAAAACCCAAGGTAATTATATTTTTCCGCAAGGAACTATAAATGATAGAAACGGAAGGGAAAGAGTAATCAACGAATTTGGGGGAATATTTAGAGTGATAGAAATACGCAGTGAATTTAAAGGTGGAAGATTTACACAGGTGCTGAGATGTGTTAGATCTGGAAACATGAACATATCAAATGACAGTAGCAATAAGAGTTCCACAACCACATACGAAAAGATCAAAGGCAAAGGCACACAAGAAGACACCAGTGATTCAAATTCAGTGTTTAACATAACGGGAAGTTAATATGGGATATAGAAACACAAGAAAATCTTATTCAATTGATCCAGCAAAGAATCCTGGACCTTATGAAGCCATTGTGAGAAATGTACTTGACCCAGGGTATGCAGGTTCCATACAGGTTGAAATTTTAAAAACATTAGACAGTGGAGTAACAAGTCCTACACAACAAATTGTTACCTGTCAGTATCTACATCCATTCTATGGCACAACTAATATTGCTGATATAAATTCAAACACAGATTTTCGAGACAGCCAACAAAGTTATGGTATGTGGTTTGTTCCACCTGATGTAGGCAACCGTGTGTTGGTTATGTTTGTGGAAGGCAATGCCAACAAAGCATACTGGATTGGCTGTATACCACAAGCACTTATGAATATGCAGGTGCCAGGGTCCACTCCTGCCACAACAATGACAGACACTGAAGATCCAGAATTGATTGGAAAAAAATTACCGGTAGGTGAACATAATAAAAGTAGACATGAAGATTGGCCCACAACAAAACCTCTGACTGTGCCTAAGCCAATCCACAGTCAAGCAAAATCAGTTTTAGAAACACAAGGACTATTGGAAGATGAAACAAGAGGTTTGACAACTTCTAGTTCAAGACGTGAAGTGCCTAGCAGTGTGTTCGGTATCAATACTCCAGGACCTATTGATAAAGTTTACAGCAACAGACAACAAACAAGTAAAAATGCTAGACTAGGCGGTACTAGTTTTGTAATGGACGATGGTGATGACAAATTTGTGAGGAAAACCAAAGCATCTGAAGGAGCATATGAATATGTAAATGTTGAATCAATGGATCAAGAAACATATGCTGGTGCAGAAAAACAAGCCAATGTTCCACACAATGAATTATTTAGAATACGCACACGTACAGGACATCAAATATTATTGCACAATTCAGAAGACCTTGTGTACATTGCCAACGCAAATGGTACAGCATGGATTGAAATGACTGCAAATGGCAAGATAGATTTCTTTGCAGAAGACAGTGTGAGTGTTCATAGCAAAGGTGATTTCAATTTTAAAACAGACAGAGACTTTAATTTACAAGCAGGAAGAGATATTAATTTAAAAAGTGCAACAGTCAATCAAGAATCAACCACGCACAATGTTCTTGTGTCTGGTGCACAAACAGTAGAAGTTACAGGACAACAAACAATTACAACTGGCAACACAAACCATTATGCTGGTGGTAACATAAATTTAGATGTTGGTGGATTAGTGAACATAGCCAATGGCATTGCTGTCGCAACGCCGGTGTCGCCTTTAGCGACTTGGAGCCTTCCAGGCGAAGCAAATCCGACCATTATGAAACGTGTGCCACAACATGAACCTTGGAGTCATCATGAAAACTATGATCCAATGGCAGTGGCTTTAATTAAAACAGATAGAAGTGAACAGGAAGATATTGTAGTTGCAGAACCAATCAATATTCCAGACACATTTAAAAACGTGAGGACATAATGCCAGAAACAAGTAGAGAAGGTGATTCATTATCCACAGGACATGGTTGCGTAGGTTCAACAGTGCTTGATACTCCAACACAATCTAAAGTTTATGTGGAAAATAAATTAGTGGCTAGAGTAGGTGATCCTACTGTGGCACATCCTAATCCACCCAATCCACCTTGTCCGGATCACGTGGCAAATGTTAATGTTGGCAGTTCAAAGGTAATAATTGTTAATTCACCTGTGGCTAGAGTAGGTGATAGTGCTGATGCAGGTGCAATGACATCAGGATCAGGGAAAGTTATAATAGGGGGTTAAAAATAAAGTAAATATTGTTATGGCAGAGAAAAAATTATATAAAGAGACGGTGGTAGCAGGCAAAGAGTTCAAAACACAGCCACCTAGTCAGAAAATGTACAGAGGTATCAGCACAGTGAATGAAGCCAACTCTTCATTTGCTTTATATGATATAGGTCTTATCAAGCAAGATTTATTAAATCATTTCCACATTAGACAAGGGGAAAAATTAGAGAATCCTGAATTTGGCACAATTATTTGGGATATATTATTTGATCCACTTACAGACGAGGTGGAAGTAGCATTAAAAAACAATGTACAGTCAATTATCGATAGTGACCCTAGAATTAGAGCAACTGCCATTGTTGTTACGCCATTTGAATCGGGCATACAAATTGAAATTGAGTTAGAATATTTGAAATATAACATTTCTGAAAGACTTAAATTAACTTTTGACCAAAACAACGGATTACTAAATTAAATGCGTAGTTTATGTCATACAATAAATACTGATATTACAAAAGGACATCATGGCATCTACAGATAGACAAAACCGATTATTGTTAGCAGAAGATTGGAAAAGAATATACCAATCTTATAAAAATGCAGAATTCAAAAGTTACGATTTTGATACTATCCGTAGAACAATGATTCAATACATCAGGTCCAATTATCCTGAAGATTTTAATGATTACATTGAATCATCAGAGTATCTTGCACTTATTGACTTAATTGCTTTTTTAGGACAAAACATTTCATTTAGAACAGATTTAAACGCAAGAGAAAATTTTATAGATTTAGCAAGTAGACGTGAAAGTGTTTTACGTTTAGCAAGATTAATAAGTTACAATCCAACAAGAAACCAAGCAGGTAATGGCTTACTTAAATTAACAAGTATTTCAACAACAGAAAATATAATTGATAGCAACAATTTAAATCTTGCAAATCAAACTGTGTCTTGGAATGATTCAGGAAATGCAAACTGGTATGAACAATTTATAAAAGTTTTAAATGCAGGTTTAGGCGAAAATGAAAAATTTGGAAAACCAATTAAATCAGCAACAATAGATTCTATTCCTACTGCACAATATAGATTCAACACAGCGACTTTAGATACGCCTGTTTATACTTTTTCAAAAAGTATTAGTGGACAAAGTTTAGAATTTGAAATAGTATCAACAACATTTGACAATGAAAGTTTACAAGAACAAGCACCTAAAGTAAGTGAGCCATTAAGTTTCGTTCATAGAGATGATGGTAAAGGAAATTCAAGTCCTAACACAGGATTTTTCTGCCACTTTAGACAAGGAGTTTTGGATCAAGGAGATTTTACAATAACAAATCCTTCAAATAATGAATCAGTTTCAATTGATGCAAGAAATATAAACAACACAGACGTTTGGTTATATTCATTAAATGATGCTGGTGCAGAAGATACATTATGGACAAAAGTTGACAGTGTAGTTGGAAACAATGTAATTTTTAATTCTACTGTCAAATCTATAAAAGACATTTACACAGTTTTAAGTAGAGCAGAAGATAGAATACAATTAAAATTTGCTGACGGAGTGTTTGGAAATTTGCCACAAGGTAATTTTAGAGTATATTACAGAACAAGTGCAAATCAAAATTTAAGAATGGTTCCTGACGATATGCAGAACATTGCTGTAGATATAGATTATGTTTCACAGAATAACCAAACTGAAACAATGACTTTAACATTAGGTTTACAATACACAGTTGACAATGCAACAACATCGGAATCAACTGAAAATATTAAAACTAATGCCCCAGCAACATATTACACGCAAGGCAGAATGGTTACCGCTGAAGATTATAATGTTGCTCCTTTAGGAACTAATCAAGAAATTATAAAAGTAAAAGCAATTAATAGAACAGCAAGTGGTATATCAAGATATTTTGATTTAATAGATGCAACAGGAAAATACAGTAACACAAATTTGTTTGGCAATGACGGTGTAATTTACAAAGAAGAAAATGAAACTGTAGATAATTTTGATTTTACCACACAAACAGATATTGAAGCAGTAATAATAAACAAAATTGAACCTATGTTGGCTAACAAAAATGTTAGAAATTATTACATAGAAAAATTTCCAAAAATATTATTAACTGATTTAAATGCAACTTGGGTGCAATCAAGTAAAGACACAAATTCATCTACAGGGAAATTAAAAGATTCTGCTTCAGCAGTTGATTATCAAGTGGGTAGATTTACAGCAAGTCAATTGAAATACATTGAACCAGGTGCAATGATAAAATTTGAAGCACCAGCAGGCAAACATTTTATGGCAGACGGCTCATTAATGTCTGGAGCGGCTGATCACTTAGGTTCTAAAACTTACATATGGACTGCTGTTGTAAGTGTTTACAACGATGGCGCAACAGATCCAGGAACAGGATCAGGACCAATACAATTTAATGATGTGGTGCCAAGTGATGCTATTGCAACACAAATACTTCCTAAATTTTCTAAACAAATTGCAAATGATATTAAAACTTTAATTATTGATCAAACTTTTGCTTACAACAATTTTGGATTAAGATATGACGTTGCAACAAGGTCATGGCAAGTTATTGACGAAAATAATTTAAATGTGTACGGTGATTTTAGCACAGGTAAAACTGGTGATGTAACAAATCAACAATTAGATTCAAGTTGGATTTTACGTTTTACAAATAATGGTGCAACATACACAATGGCTACAAGATCATTGCGTTATGTATTTGAAAGTAAAAGAGAAGTTAGATTTTTCTATGACAGCGTAGATAGAAATTTCAACATAGTAACAGGAAAAACTTTACAAGACAGAATATCTGTTTTATCTTTTAACACAAAACCAGACACTACAACAGCATTCACTAATGATATTGACTTTAGTGTTGCAACAGAATTTAGAACAGCACAAGGTTATATTGATAGTTCAAAACTTGAATTGACTCATTTTGATAGTGACCAAGATGGAATAGTTGATAATCCAGATGCTTTCAATGATGTTGTTGCTCCTACTGTGAACATTACATCAAAATATGTTTTCCAAAAATTAATTGATGGTCAAAACGGTACTCAAAGATATGCGTATGTTGATGCAACAGAAGAAATGATTTATGTGAGACAAAGTTCAGTTGGTGCAATAGGCGATTATGTTGATGGTTCAATAGTTTACATTGTTGATACAAATTCATTTAAAAAGGTTAACACAACAACTAACACAACTTCAGAAGAAACAAATTACATTGCTCATTTAGGAAGAGACAAAGTAAAATTCCAATATGTACACACAGTTGATGGCAATACGAGATTAGATCCTAGTGTAACAAACATTATAGATATGTACGTTTTAACAAGAACCTATGATATTGATTTTAGACAATGGTTAGCAGGTGTTACTGCTACACCACCTCTATTACCAAGCAGTGATTCTTTGTACAATAATTTTAATGCTTCATTATCAACAATGAAGTCAATTAGTGATACATTAATATATCACCCTGTAAAATACAAAGTGTTATTTGGTGAAAATGCAAGTGCAGATTTACAAGCAACTTTTAAAATTGTTAAAAATAGCGAAGAAGTTACAAATGATGCTGATATAAAAAGCAGAGTGATTTCTGCAATAAATGAATTTTTTGCTTTAGAAAATTGGAACTTTGGAGATAGTTTTTACTTTACAGAACTATCGGCTTTTGTTATGTTAGAGTTAGCACCGGACATTTCAAACTTTATAATTGTACCGAAAGCAGGCAATCAAAGTTTCGGAAGTTTGTTTGAAATCAGTTCAGAAAGCGATGAAATTTTCATAAGTGGAGCAAAAGTTTCAGATATTGAAATTATAGATGCGGTCACAGCCGCACAAATTAAAGCCACTGGCACAGTGACAACAAGTTCTACGTCTACGTCATCTTCATTAAGTGGCACACTTGCTTCTAGTTCGAGTGCAACAGGTTCTACGAGTTCTAGTTCAGGAGGCTCTAGTGGAGGAGGCAGTGGATATTAATGGCATACGACAACAAGAAAGAATTTCCAGTTCCAGTAGGGTCTGAATCTAACAGAAGAAAATCTGCGGAGTTTCTACCTAAGTATTTTAGAACTTCTGCCAATCAAAAATTTTTAAACAGCACACTAGATCAAATGATTTCCAGCGGAACACTGGAAAAAATTTCTGCGTATTATGGTAGGAAGAACACACAGTCTTACAAAGCAGACGATTACTATGTTAAAGACATCAATGATGATAGACAAAATTATCAATTTGAACCTGCAATCACACAGACAGATGAATTAGGTAATGTTAATTTTTTCAAAGATTATATTGACTATATTAATCAAGTAAAAAATTTAAACGGCTATGCTGATGATCATTCCAATTTGAATGCACAGGAATATTACACATGGTCTCCAAAAATTAATTGGGACAAATTTGTTAATTATAGAGAATATTTTTGGCTACCTTACGGAGCATCCACAGTATCAGTAACGGGTCAGCAAAGATCAGTAGTCAGCACATACACGGTTACAAAAAGTGATCAAGGCGACAATTATGCTTATATCTTTACACCAGATGGCAAAACTGTAAATCCAACTTTAACATTATACAAAGGTCAAACATACAAGTTTGATATATCAGCACAAGGTCTTCCGTTTACAATTAAGACTGCAAGAAGTTCCAGTGATGACTTTATATACAATGTTGGTGTTAGTCAACAAAAAGTTGAAAAAGGCGTCATCGAATTCACGGTTTCAGACACAGCACCAGATAAGTTATACTACGGTGCAAACAATGACATTAATGCTTGGGGACTAATAAAAATATACACTATAGATGAAAACAGTGAACTAGATGTTGCAAAAGAATTAATAGGTAAAAAATCTTACACATTATCCGACGGCACAGAATTGTCTAATGGAATGAAAATTAATTTCAAAGGCACAATTACTCCAACTGAATACGCAGAAGGAGAATATTATGTTGAAGGAGTAGGTGATGCTATACAATTAATAAATGTACAAAATTTAGAAGTTGTAAGTTCTTACACAGAAAATACTCCTGTGCCATTTGATACAACACAATTTGATACTGTAGGATTTGGCACAGCGACATCTTACGCACTGAATAAAGACTATGTAGTCATTAACAAAGCATCTCCAGACAGAAATCCTTGGAGCAGACACAACAGATGGATTCATAAGTCTGTCATTGAAGCCAGTGCAAAAGCAAATGGTCAGATTGCTAATGTTGATCAATCTTTAAGAGCAAGAAGACCAATTATAGAATTTGAAGCAGGATTAAAATTATACAACTTTGGAACATCAAGTAAAGGTAACATAAATTTAATTGATACTGTAACAACAGACGCAATGAGCGATGTTGAAGGAGCAGTAGGATATCACATAGATGGCGTAGAACTTACAAATGGAATGAAAGTAATGTTCACAGCAGATACAGATCCGCTTGTGAAAAACAAAATTTATGAGGTTAAATTTTTAGATTTTACACAAAACAATACGACAACAAGACAAATCAGTTTAGTTGAAGTAACAGATGCTACAAGTTTAGAAAATGAAACGGTGCTTGTTACTCAAGGTACAAAAAATCAAGGTAAAATTTATTGGTTCGACGGAACAACTTGGCAACTTACACAAGAAAAAACAACAGTCAATCAAGCGCCAATGTTTGAACTTTTTGATGAAACTGGAATCAGTTACACAGATACTACAAATTACAGCAACTCAAGTTTTAGAGGAAACAAAGTTTTTAGTTACCAAGAGGGTGTAGGAGCAAACGATCCTGAATTAGGATTTCCAATAAAATATCTTAATGTAAACAACATTGGTGATATAACTTTTGATTTTAATCTAGTAAATGATAGTTTTGTATATGGTGACGACACACAAACAACTGTAAACACTGACACAGCATTTTTAAAAAAATTCACTGACAGAACAACAAACAGTTTACAAAATGGTTGGGAAAAAGCAGACACTGAGAGTTATCAAAGAGTTGAAAGATTATACGATGTAACTGCAAGACAAACAAACGACTTTGCTGTTGATGTGTATGATAAAAGCGGAGACCTTAATGATTTAACTGTGAAAGTTTTTGTCAATAACCAAATTAAAAAAGAACTTACAGATTACACAATAAACAGAATTAATTCAGTTGCTTACATTAATTTCAGTCAGGCATTAACAGTGGGTGATGTGGTTGTAATTAAAACATCTAGTGCCTCAATTAAAAATACAAATGGACACTATGAGTTTCCTAACAATTTAGAAAGTAACACACTAAATGATAATATTTCATCTTTTACTCTTGGACAAGTAACTGACCATGTTAAAACAATCACAAATGAACTTACAGGCATTGAAGGCGTTACTCCAGGTGCAAGTAATTTAAGAGATTTTCCAAATGCAACAAAATTTGGTAGAAAATTTTTACAACATTCAGGACCACTCAGTCTTGCAATGTACACTTTGTTAAGAAAAGATATTCACATAGTAAATTCTATTGCATACAGTCAAGAAGCATACTTAAGATTTAAAAGAGCATTTGTTGAAAAAGCAACAAACTTAGGTTTTGATGGCAATGTGGATGTTGCAGTGGACAAAGTTTTAGAGGCAATTAATAAAAATTACACAGAATCATCTGCATTTTTCCAAACAGATATGTTGGGTATTGGTGCATTTAAATCAACAACACACAAAGTATTAGACACAAACAGTCAATTCTATGCAATATCAACAAACTTTGATTTAAACAGTTTATCAATTCAAGCAGTAAACGTGTACCACAATGGTGAACAACTTTTACACGGACAAGATTATGTTTTTACAAATGGATTTGTGAACGTAACCAAAACACTTACACTTGATGATGAAATTGTTATCAGAGAGTTTGACACATCAAACGGATCTCACATTCCAGCAACGCCAACAAAATTAGGTTTATATCCAAAATATATTCCACAAAAATACAGCGACACCACTTTAGTCACTCCTGTAGATGTTATACAAGGACACGACGGTAGTATTACAAAAGCATACGGTGATTATAGAGATGATTTAATACTAGAATTAGAAAAAAGAATTTACAATAATATTAAGACGACTTACAATAGTGATTTGTTAGACTACAATGCTTTTATTCCTAAAGCAGGCAGAACAAACTTGTTTAATCATGATTCAATAAACACTGTGTTGTTACAAAATTACAATGAATGGGCAACATTTATTGGTAATGAAGATTATACAGCAAACACATATCATCAAGATACAAATAGTTTGACCTGGAATTATTCTAATGCTGTGTCACCAACAGGTGAAAAATTATTAGGACATTGGAGAGGCATATACAAAAATTTACTTGGCACAGATAGACCCAATATCACTCCATGGGAAATAATAGGTTTCACAGAAAAACCAACATGGTGGGAAACAACTTACGGTCCGGCTCCGTACACAAAAGAAAATCTTGTGCTATGGAAAGATATGGAAGCAGGCGTTGTAAGAGAACCTAACAAAAAATTAGTTGTACTAGACAAATACAAAAGACCAAATCTAACTTCTTATATTCCTGTTACAAGCACAGGCACAATAAGAAGTCCTTTTGAAAGTGGATATGCTAGAGAGGTAGTTTTAAATTTAACGAAATCCAAGTATGCATTTGGAGATCACAGTCCAGTAGAAACTGCTTGGAGAAGAAGTTCGGATTATCCTTTTGCAATATTAAAAGCATTCTTACTGCACCAACCAGCAAAAGTAATTGGTATAGGTTGGGATACAAGCAGAGTAAAAAGAAATGATGCAGGGCAAATTGTTTATTCAACTGGTTTAAGATTACAACCTTCCGCTTTGGTATTTCCAAGTGCTGTATCTGAAAAAACAACAGTCTTAACTGCTGGACTTGTAAACTACATCTATGATTTTGTTGAAGTAAATCTAGTCAATAGTTATGCAGACTACAAAGCAAAAATTAAAAATATCAAAGCACAAATAGGATTTAAAATAAGAGGATTCAGTAACAAAGACAAATTCAAGTTAGTATTAGACAGTAAGTCTCCTACAAACACTGCCAATATTTTTGTTCCTGAAGAAAATTACAAATTAATTTACAATACAAGTTCTGCTGTTGAACTTATCACTTACAGTGCTTTAATAATAGAAAAGACTGCATCAGGATATCTTGTAAAAGGTTATGACAAAAACAATCCTGTAATAAAATATTATGCTCCAATTCCAATAACTGCTGATCCAACAATTCAGGTTGGCGGAGTGAGTGCGTCTTATGTTAATTGGGCAGAAAACAAAAGATATGATGTTGGACAATATGTAAAATATGCCAACGAATTTTATGCAGTAGAAACACAACACCTTTCAGAAAGCACTTTCGACCTATCAAAATTTGTAAAACTTGTTGAATTGCCTATCGAAGGAGGAGCAGTTGCACAACTAAGAAAACAATTCAGCACAGATGTTTCAACAGTTGCATATGGCACAACCTACGAAACTGTTCAAGAAGTGGTTGATGTGATTTTAGGATATGGAGAATACCTAAAATCAAAAGGTTTTAAATTTAATGATTTTGAAAAGAGTTTAGAAAAAGTTTCTAACTGGCAATTGTCAGTGCGTGAATTTTTATACTGGACTACACAAAATTGGGACGCCGGCAGTGTGATTAGTTTGAGTCCATCTGCAGAGAGATTAGTCTTAGAAACTCCAAATGCAACCACTGATAATGTGTTGGATAATTTTTATTCTTACGGCGTGTTAAAAGAAGACGGAAACAATTTAGACAAAAACTTTGTGCGTGTTACAAGGGATAGAAATGTATTTGAATTACTGCTCAAAGACACTATAAATGGAATATATTTCTGCAAGATTCCTGTGGTGCAAAAAGAAAACGTTTGTGTCATAGATAACACAACCACTTTCAATGACTTAATTTTTGATCCTGCAAGTGGTTACAAACAAGATAGAATCAAAGTATTAGGATACTTGACTGAGTGGGACGGCAGTGGAGTATCTCCAGGCTTTATATTTGATGAAGCGAAAATACAAGAATGGGCACCATTTACAAAATATGCTATGAGTGATGTGGTCAAACACAAACAATTTTATTACACAGCAAATAGTAAATTAAAAGCAGTAGAAAAATTTAATGAAGAAGACTGGCGTAGATTAGACAACCGCCCACAACCTTCTCTGTATGCAAACTTTGATTACAAAGCAAACCAGTTTGCTGACTTTTACGATTTAGATACAGACAACTTTGATACTGACCAACAAAGAATGGCACAACACTTGATTGGTTATCAACCAAGAGAGTACTTAAGAAATATCATAAATGATGATGTTGCTCAATACAAATTTTATCAAGGTTACATTAGAGAAAAAGGAACATCAAATGCATTAAGCAAATTGTTTGACGCTTTAGCAAGTGCGGACAAAGAAAGCGTTGATTTCTATGAAGAGTGGGGCATACGTAAAGGACAATACGGTGCTTCGGATACTTTCGACGAGATAGAATATGTGCTGGATGAATCCAAAGTAAGATTGAATCCTCAACCAGTCGAATTAACAGATACAGGCACAGGAGCAGAAACAGATCTAGTGTACAGAATACAATCAGGCGAGGTGTATCTAAAACCTGAAAATTACACACACAATCCTTTTCCTATAAAATATGACAAAAACACATACATCAAAACTGCAGGACCAGTAAATCCAATTGACATATCTGTTACAGTTGGCAGTTATGATGATTTATTGACAAGCACAACTTTAACAACATTAAAAGATGGACAATATGTTTGGGTAGGAAACTACAACAATTCATGGAATGTGTTTAGATATTCAAATACTAATCAAACAATCACAAGTGTTGTTGCAGGTCCTAATGGAATCACAGTTACCACTTTAAACAATGCTGAAATGGCAGTTGGAGAGATTTTTGTTGTGAATGCAAATGGTTCTGACTATGTGTTAAAATGTAGTTCAGTATCTTTAAATCAAATTGTGTGCGAACCAAAAACAGGATTCCAATCTATTACAACAGCAGTAGGATTTGTAAGAAGACTTGTTACAAGTCGTGTGTCTGATATTGCAGAAATAAATCAAAGAATTGTTGATCAAGGATTAAAAGATGATGAAAAATTCTGGGTAGATCAAAGTAATGATGGTAAATGGAAAATTGTAAACAATAAATTTGTTTTCAAACAGCATGACACAGTAAGTTCAACAACAGATTCAGGTGATGTAAGTTTTGGACAAGTATTATCAGCAAACAAAAATAACACAATACTATTAGTAGGACAACCAGATGAAAATGATGGACAAATTTATGTGTTCAGTAGAGGAACGGAAAGTGCTACATTAAGACTGATACAAGTAATTCAATCACCAACTGTAGATCCTATCTATCAGCAGACAGATTTATTTGGTTCAAACAGTAAATTTGGACAAGCAATGGAAATTTCCCCAGAAGGTGATTACATTTTAGTTGGTGCTCCAGATGCCAGCAATCTAAAAACAGAATACAAAGGACAATTTGTTGACACACAAAATTATGCAACAGGAAATATTGTTCAATACAAAAAACAATTATGGAGAGCAACTAATCAAATTATTGGTGCAGATCCTTCAGTAGATTTTACAACTTTTGATGCCGCGGGTTTATACAACGAAGCAACAGGCTCAGCAATCACTAATATGTTAATAGGTGATTATGTACACACAGGCACAACAACAAATCACCTTTTAATAAGAGCAAGTGCTGATCAATACAACGGCACAAAAATTGGTGACAAGTTATATCTAGATTATTTAAGTTTCACATCAGATTATAACCAAGACAGAAACAATTATCAAAAGGATCCAAAAGGACCGTTTGGAGAAAATATTAATGTATCAACAATCAGCAATGAAATATTCACAGGACAAGCAATACCTATTGTTGAAAAAATTGATGAAATTCTTAAAGTTGATATAACATTGACTGATCCTGTGGTTGGTAATGTGCTTACAACAGATACAGCACAAGGAACAGTAGTTTATGTAAACAAAGTTGGAACAAAAACTCTTATCTATTTGAAAGATGTGCAAGGTGTATTTTCTACTTCAGACTCAATCAATTTTGGAAATTTAGAAATAGGTGCCTATGACAGAGTGATCACAGAAGATTACAATCACCTAGGCGGCTGGTGGAGAGTTGACTTCCCAACAGCAGTTTCAACAGATTTAGGTGCAGATACATCTAATCACTTGGTAATATATGACATTGTAAGACAAGGTATAACAAGAACAATCAGCCATTTCAATAACTCATTAGAGATACCATGGATGCCTATCAGTCCGCAAGGTCCAGTTTATAATGCTGAGTTCGGTATGCTGTCTTATTCACAAAGTTACTATGTGGATCAAAGCACAAACAGTTGGCAGGCAAACAGTTCGCCAGTCAGTGTGTTAAGTAACAAGTATTTTATCAGAACAGACGTTCAAACAAGTTATCATGCACTAGGCAAACAGGCAGGTGATCAGATCAATGTTTGGTTTAACACTGTGTCAAACAACAGATACACTTTCCCAGGATTGAATATTTCTAATGCTGACACCAACGGATTAAAAACAATCAATGATGTTTGGGAAGGCTATGTTGATGTTGACTCACAACCGGACAATAACGCAAACTTCTATGTGCCAACAGTTGGTGACGTTGTCAGATGTGATACTACTTACACACAAACAGCAGGCTTTGGTGGAGAAGGTACAGTGGCGGCAATTCAATATACAGGATTGCAAAAATATAGATTATGGATCAAAAATTTATCAGGCAATGGTATGCCATTTGTACAAGGTTCCAATGCAGGCTTCAATGGAACGATCACAGTTGTAGGTACACCAAATAGATTGTTAGGTAATATTGAACAAACAGCATTTACAGATAGCAATATGCCTCCAGGAATAATTGGTAATTTATTAGTGTTTGAACACACAGCACCAATTAACTTCTCAGGCACAATCACAGAATACTTTGGAAGAGATATTGAATATTGGACTTGGGACGAACAAACATTGGATGGTATTAATGTTTCTGCAAACACACCAAGCAGTGTCAATAGAGATTGGATACAAGTTTACAACATTCCAATAGGCGAAGGTGTACAGAGTGCGTTCACTAACCAAGGTTGTTTCCTTGTGTACAAAAAAGAAACTAGTGGACAATTTAGTTTTGCAGGTGGTTACAGCATACCTGACGCCGCCACTGGATTAAGATTTGGTTCTAGGATTAAAATTAGAACAGTGGGCAGTGAAACTGTTGCGTACATTGGTGCAGAAGGTGACGGCACTACAAATTTACCAGGCAAAATTTATTTCATAGAAAACAGTGCTACTAAAAATTGGTGGTTAGGTATTGATCCTCAATACAGAGGCGTATTTGAAAACACAGTGGCTTATCAAACAGGTGAACTAGTTGTGTATAACAATCAATTGTACAAAGCAACAACTAATATGATTGCTGGTGCATTTGACACAGCAAATTGGCAACTACAGAATACGCACACAGATTTCTTAGGCTACATTCCAAATGATTCTGGAGTTGAATTAGAGAATGATAGTACTCTAGATCAAAACAGCATGGTTCAGTTTGGAAATAGATTTGACATTGACACAAATGGAAACAATATTATTGCAAATGTATTGTATTCAAATGACAGTCAAAAAATAATTGTTTACAGATTGCATGACAATCATTACACATACAAACAAACAATCACTGCACCAGATGATTCAGGACCTACAATTAATTTTGGTGCTGATATCAGTATCAGTGGCGATGGTGAATTAATCGCTGTTGGATCTCCTCTAAAAGACTTTACTGATATAGATATGGGTGCTGTTTATGTTTACAAGAAAGCAACAGACGATTCAGGTCTATATTCACTAACACAAACTTTAACAAGTCCTGCTAAAGAAGTAAGTGAAAACTTTGGATATGCTTTATCTTTCAGTGGAGATATTCTTGCTGTAACAAGTTTAAAAGGTGACATGACAATTAACACTGCTTTTGATAGTGGCACAACAAGTTTCGATAATGAAATGACGTCATTCACAAAAATTGTACAAGACACAGGTACAATTCACATTTATGAAAAATTTGATAACACATTATTGTATGCAGAAAAATTCACTTATGCAGATACAAGCATACAGCAATTTGGTTCTAATTTGTTAGTAAATGTAAACCACGTTTATGTTGGAATGCCTAATCTACAATTAATAGATGAAGAAGTAGGTACAACTATTGACTTCCGTAGATCTCAAGATGCAAATAACTGGACAAGTGTACATGAAACTGTTGGTGGAATAGAACAACCTGATTTAACAAAAATTAAAAGTGTATTCTTATACAATAAAAAAACTAAAAAAGTTTTGGCAAATCTAGATTATATTGATCCGATCTTTGGAAAAATACCAGGGCCAGCAGAAGAAGAAATTTTCTACAAAACAAAATATGATCCAGCATACTACAATCAATCAGGCTCCACAAAACAAGATGATTTGAATCATTGGGACCACACCCAGGTAGGAAGATTATGGTGGGATATAAGCAAAGCACAATACTATTATCCTTATCAAAGTAATATAATTTTCAATAATGCTTACTGGAATAAATTGTTTCCAGGAGCAACAATAGATATACATGAATGGACACAATCAAAATACACGCCTACTCAGTGGAATACTTTAAGTGCAAGTCCAGAAGGTTTATCTTTAGGTATAACAGGCACAGTTTCAAACACTAATAACTTTGTGTTGAAAAAACAATATGATCAAGTTGCAGGTGTGTTTACAAATGTTTATTTTTACTGGGTAAAAGATAAAACATCGATTCCGCAGATTGAAGGAAGAAGTTTATCTGCAAATGGCGTGTCAAAATTAATTAAAGATCCAAGATCTCAAGGATACAAATATGTAACGATATTTGGTTCAAATAAATTTGCTATTGTAAACTGTGGCGGATTAATAAGTGATAAAGATGCTGTAATAAACTTTAGGTTGATTAACACAGCCACAAATAATGATATTCATGAAGAGTATGCAATAGTAACTGAAAATTTAGCGTCTAGCAAAATCCCAACAGACATTGAAACTGTTTGGTTCAACAGTTTAATTGGTTACGATGAATTAGAAAATCACGTTCCAGATCCTGAATTAAGTGAAAAATTAAAATATGGTACGTTGATGCAACCAAGACAAAGTTGGTTCAAAAACAAACAAGAGGCTTTGAAACAAGCAATTGAAAGAATCAACAGCACATTAATTTCTAACTTAATTGTAGATGAAGTAGACTTATCCAGTTTAACAAAATCTGATCCAGCACCTTTAACAGCAACAGGTTTGTATGATGTTACAGTTGACACAGAAAAAGATTTACAATTTGTTGGTGTTGGTACAGTAAAAACAGCAACTCTAGTTCCAACAATTGAAGACGGAAAAATTAAATCTGTATTTGTTTCAGACGCAGGTAAAGGTTATAAATTTAAACCAACAATAACAATAAACACAACAACAGGATCAGGTGCAGTAATAGAATTATCAATAGACGTAAATGGTTCAGTGTCAAATGCTGTTGTACGTGAACAAGGTAGTAATTACAAGTCAATAGACACAATCACTGTGCGTGATTTCAGTGCTTTAGTAAATGCAGACAGCACTGTTACAGGCAAATGGGCAATATACTCTTACACAACAGAGGGTTGGACACGTACAAGAATACAAAGTTACAATGTTGGATTGTATTGGAACTATGCTGATTGGTATGACACAGGATACAGTGAACTTACTGCCATTGATAAAAAAGTTTCACAAACTTATGAATTAGACGCAATCGAGTGTGATATAGGCGACATAGTAAAAATTGAAACTGTGGGCACAGGTGGCTGGTTACTATTAGAAAAAGTAGATAATAAAGAGGATGTTGACTACACAGTAAATTACAAAACTGTGGGAAGACAGAATGGAACAATACAATTTAACACAAAATTATATGATTACGCAAATCAAAATATAGGTTTTGATTCAAATAGTTTTGACGTTCAACTTTATGATAGACAGCCTATTGAAGAAACAAGAATTATTTTACAAACTGTAAGGGACAGCATATTTGTTGAAGAATTAAAATTAGAATACAACAAATTGTTCTTTGCAAGTATTAGATATGCTTTATCAGAAGATACTCTAAATGATTGGGTATTTAAAACAAGTTTTGTTACAGCACAACACAATGTAGGCGACTTGAAACAAAAAGTCACATTTAAAAATGATAATCTATCCAACTATGAAGATTACATTAAAGAAATAAAACCATACAAATCTAAAATTAGAGAATATGTAAGTTCTTATGATAAAATTGAACCTACTAATACTTCTTTAACAGATTTTGATTTACCGCCAAGATATATCAATGGAGTAATTACTCCTTCAAATATTAGGGTAGAAAACAATGCATTAGTAAATGCAGACAACATAAACACTTATCCAAACAAACATTGGAAAGATAATGTAGGTTTTTCAATCAAGTCTATTAATATAAAACAAGGTGGAACACTTTACAAAAACGCACCTACAATAGAAATAGTTGGGGGCGGAGGTTCTGGAGCCACAGCAACAGCATATATCAAAAATGGAACAATAAACAGAATAAATGTAACAAATGGTGGTAGTGGATACATTGGTGCTCCAACAGTAAACATTTTAGGATCAACTACAGGCACAGTTGCTGAAGCCAATGCAGTTTTAGGTGATAGCCTTGTTAGATCAACGCACATTGGTGTAAAATTTGACAGAACAACTGGAGATCTTTTACTTGCTAATTTAACAAGAACAGAAACATTCTCTGGCAACGCAAGTCAATTGAAATTTAAATTGAAATGGCCAATGGATTTACGTACAACAACTGTCAAAGTAAAAGTAAACAATCAATTAAAATTAAGAAGCGAATACACTTTTAATAATGATGTAGATGAAACTAAATCGTACACAAGAAATTGTGGTTATGTTTCATTCACTTTACCTCCGGCAAACAACGCAAATATATCTATAGAATATTTGATTGATCAAGATGTGTTACAAACACAAGATAGAGTGAATTTATATTACTCTCCAACTGCTGGAATGCCAGGCAAGGAACTTGCACAGGTAATTGAAGGTATAGACTATGGTGGAGTAGAAGTACGTAGTATAGGATTTGAAAATAAATCAGGCTGGGACAACCAACCGTTTATGGATGGTGAGTGGGACACGTATGATGAAAGTTATGAAGACGAAGTTTTCTATCTGGATCAAAGTACATTATCATTAACACTTTCTAAAACATTAGAAGCCAATGTACAATACAATGTATACAGAAATGGTGTAAGAGTTGATGATCCAAATTTTGGAACACCACAGCAAACAAATGTCAATGCTGTAATGGAAACAATCATTGGTGACGGCTCTACAAAAACTGTCGATATCAGTGCTGTTGAAACGGGCAATGACACAATAATAATAAGAAAATCATCAAGCGATGGTTCTTTCTTACCTGATCCTAAAGAAGTTGATACACTTTTACAAGGTGGTGATTTAGCATACTCTACAGCACAAGGTTTAAGTGCTGAGGATATAAATGTTGATGGAGATGGATTTGTAACTCCGACGTCATCGCATGGACCTGAAGAATTTGTACCAGGACAAGTTTTAGACACATTAGACATACAAGTTTATGATAGAGGTTCAAACACTGGAAGTAAAATTAACAGTTACAATTATATAGGTGATGGTACTACAACTGAATTTGCTTACACAGATTATCCGCAAAGTGCTGATGCTGTATTTGTTTCAGTAAACAACATATTATACAACAGCAATTTATTCACAGTTGATTATCAAAACAAAAAAATCATATTCAACAGTGCACCTGCAAATGGCAATAAAATTAATTTTATTACTATGGGCAACAATGGCGAATCTGTTTTAGATGTAGATACATTCACTGGTGATGGTTCAACAGTTGACTTTGTTACAAGAGCAAAATACACAGCAGGCAAAATTTCAGTATTTGTTAGAGTAAACGGTCAAAGAACAACATTCCAAGTTTTAGAAACAGACAGTTCATTTGCTGTACCAAATAGAGTAGCAATTAGATTTAACACAGCGCCGGCGATAGATGCTGTTATTAGTATTTGTGTATATGAAAGTGCAAGTCAATCATTCAGTGAAGTTACGCAAAATGAATTCACTGGTGACGGAAGCACAGCAACTTATCAATTATCGCCAACACCTTTTGCTCAACAGCCTTTGACAACTAATGTAATTGTTAAAGTTGGAGACAATATGTTAAGAAGTGGTTGGTACAAACAATTTAAAGTTTCAGCATTAAGAGAATATGAAATTGAAAATTGGCAAATAGTACCGGGCAGTATTAATTCAACTGACGTAAGAGCATTTTTAAATGATGTTGAAATGACAAGTTCACAATACAGATGGAATCCAGGAAATTCTAGTGTTACACTAGAGTCAGGTGTGGGTGTTGTTGGTGATATTTTAGATGTGTTCATAGACAATGGACAATACAGTGTATCAGACGCTGGTGTGTTGACATTGACCAATGCACCAACACAGAATACAAAAGTTACTGCTTATCAGTTCAGTAAACATGACATAGCAGACATTGAAAGAGAACAGGCAGATGTGATTGCTAGATTGTCAATCACAGTAAACAGCGACGATTATTATCAATACAATCAATTAACAAACGGTGTAATCTATCTACGTAAGCCGGCAGTTGATGCTCAATATGTTTGGGTGTCATTGAACGGAGAATGGCTAGCACCAAGTGTGGACTACACTGTGTCAAATGATCAAATGAGAGTGCTGATTTCTAGAACTGTAAGTCAAAATGATCAAATAGATGTCATGCATTTCTCTGCACCAAGTTTCATTGGTAAATTTGCATACAGACAGTTCAAAGATATGATGAACAGAACACACTTTAAACGTATAGGAAATGATAGACAATACTTCCTTGCAAATACATTGTACTGGTATGACAAAGAAATTGTTTTGAAAGACGCAACAGGAATAACGGAACCAAATATCACTGCTAGTTTACCTGGCATTGTTTTCATAGATGGTGAAAGAATTGAATATTGGATCAAGGATGGTAACAAATTACAACAATTAAGAAGAGGTACATATGGCACAGGAGTACCAACTCAACACTTTGCTGACACAGAAGTTCATGATCAAAGTGGATTCCAGACAGTTCCTTACAAAGATGAGTTTGTATCGGAAGTGTACACAGGAGCAGATGTGTCAAATAATCAATTAACTATTTCGTTTACTCCAACAAATGCTAATCAATTTGAATTATTTGTTGGCGGTAAGAGAATGCGTAAAAACAGTATTTCACAGTACAATCCAGCAAACGGACAGGACAGTCCTGAAGCAGATGACACTGTGTCAGCAGAATTCACAGTAGATGGTGTAAATCCTGTGATTACATTTACTAATACACCAGCCGCAAATGCCAAAATTGTGGTGATACGTAAACAAGGTAAAATTTGGCAAGAAGGCACAGATCCACTGAGTCAGACGGATAATGACATCGCAAGATTCATACGTCAAAAAGAAGTGGCTCCGCCGCAATAAATACAATAGAAATTGGAGCATAAATGAGTAAATTTAATGAAAACAACGGAGTTTTAATACAAGGTCATATTAAGATACATGACCCTGAATCAGGCGCTGTTTTCGTCAATAAACGCAATGCAATTCACTATGAGAACATGAGTATTGCTTTAGCGGAGAGTGTTGCTAATCAAGGTCAAGGTTTTATTAATTCAATGGCGTTTGGTAACGGCGGAACAAGTGTTGATCCAACAGGAATTATTACATATTTGACTCCTAACAGTACTGGCACAAATGCAAGTCTGTATAATCAAACATATAGCAAAGTAGTTGATGATAGAAGTGTAACAAACTTAGATCCTCAGAGAAATAAAATAGAAACTAGACACGTAAACGGAACAAATTATACAGATGTTCTTGTTACTTGTCTTTTAGATTACGGTGAGCCAAATGGACAAGATGCAGTTGATCAAGCATCGCAGGCAAATAGTTTATATGTGTTTGATGAATTAGGACTTGTTAGTTATTCGCCAAGTGGCACAGGTAAACTTTTAACACACGTGGTTTTTCATCCTGTACAAAAAAGTTTAAACAGATTAGTGCAAATAGATTACACTGTTAGAGTACAAAGTTTGACAGGTTTTAACGAGGGGTAATAGATGTCATATACCATAAGTTTTTCTGATGCAGTAAACAAAGGTACTATCACTGTCGAAGACAACACAGTGAACAGTCAAACTAGTTTACAGTTTCCAGGAAAAAACACAACATCATATGGTACAATTATAGCAGAGAATTTTCTACACGTATTAGAAAATTTTGCTAATAGCACGGCTCCATTAAGACCAATACAAGGTCAAACTTGGTTTGATACAACAGCAGGTGTAAACCAATTAAAAATTTATGATGGTACAACATGGGTAGCATCAGGCGGACTTAAAAAAGCAATTAACCAACCAAGTGCTTCAGAAAGTATTACCGGCGATTTATGGGTTGATACAGATCAACAACAACTATATCTATTCACAGGATCAGGTTGGATTCTAGTAGGCCCACAATACAGTTCAGGATTGACAACTGGTGCAACACCTACAACAATCAAAGGAACTGATGATTTAGACTACACAATTATAAAATTAGAAGTTGCGGCTCAAACAGCGGCAATTATTGCCACAGATTCATTCACTCCAAAATCTACAATACCTGGTTTTTCACAACTGCGTCCAGGAATAAATTTAAGTATAGCAAATATCAAAGGAGACGGTGTTGGTAAATTTTATGGCACAGCCGAAAAAGCAGATGCTCTTGTTGTAAGTGGTTCAACAGTTGCGGCAGGTAATTTTTTAAGAGCAGATACAACTTCATTAACAGATTTTCCAATTAAAATAAAAACAGATGATGGTATAGAAGTAGGTGCCGCAGGATCATTTAAAATGTTTGTTGAACAACAAGCAGGTATATTCCAATTAGGCACACTAGATGAAGAAATAGATTTCAGATTAAACAACCAAGGCACAACAACTACTGTGATGAGATTGAGTTCAGCAGGACAAGTTGGTGTGATGAAAACAAATCCAACTGCTGTGCTAGATGTTGCAGGCACTTTGTCCGCAGATGGCATAGTAACAGCAAATGATACAACTGATGCAACTAATATTGGTTCAGGTTCTCTTGTTGTTAAGGGTGGTTTAGGTGTTGCTAAAAAATTATTTGTTGGTAATGATACAAGTATTGCAGGTAATTTAACTGCAAACAACATTACACCTTCTGCAAATAACATACACAACCTAGGTTCTACAAATAATCAATACGGAAATGTTTATGCAAATACTTTTGTTGGAAACCTAACAGGAAACGTAAGTGGTACAGTATCAGGTACAGCAGGTTCATCTAATAAATTGACTCAAGCAACAACATTTAACATGACTGGTGATGTTACAGCAACAAGTTTTACTTTTGATGGACAAACAGGCGGCACATCTAAAACTTTTAATACAAGTATAAGCAATTCGTTTATTGGTAACCAAACATTAACAACAACAAGTCAAGTAAGTGATGAATTAATAATCAATAGAACACAAGGCACATCAGGAATTTTTAAAACTACTGTTGGTAACATTGTAAGCACTATTCCAACTCCACCAGTAGGTTCAATAACTTTATTTGCAGGTGCCACTGCTCCTGCTAACTGGTTGATGTGTGATGGTGCAGAAATAAGCAGAGCGGTGTACAGCACACTTTATGGTGTAATAGGAACACAATACGGAACGCCTACAACTTCGGCTGTATTTAAATTACCTGATTTACGAGGCAGATTCCCACTAGGTAAAGACAATATGGCAAATCCAGGTTTAGGTCAAGGTTCAGCAGACAGAGTTACTGCGGTAGCGGCAGATAATTTAGGTCAAGGTGCAGGTGATGAGAAGAAAACAATCACAAAAGAAAACCTACCGGATCACGAACACAACATGAGAGCAAACAATGGCGATCAATTCTTTGCTTCAAGAAATATTGCAGGTGCGTCAACAGATAATGAAGTGACAACTAGAGATGGACCTGATTTAACAAATACAACAGGTGCACAACAATTACCTAATTCAGGTGGAATAAGTGGCACAATAGGACAACAGATGGATGTAATGAATCCTTACATCACATTGAATTATATAATTTATACTGGAGGCATTTAATGAGTTATAAATTAAACAAAACAGATGGTAGTTTACTTGTTGATCTAGTTGATGGTCAATTAGATACTACTTCCAGTGACTTAACACTTATTGGAAGAAACTATTCGGGTTTTGGCGAAGTTTTAAATGAAAACTTTATACAATTATTAGAAAACTTTTCTAATGCAACTGCTCCAATCAATCCTTTAAAAGGTCAATTATGGTTTGACACAACTGAAAACAGATTGAAAGTTTACAATGGATCGGCTTTTGTTGCTTCAGGTGGTACAACAGTATCTAACACACAACCAAACATGGTTGCTGGAGATATGTGGATCAACAACGAAACAAGTCAACTGTATTTCTTTGATGGTACAAATTTAAGATTAGTTGGACCAGTATATTCTAATGCCCAAGGTACTTCAGGTTTCGAAGTTGTTAGTTTATTAGATACACAAAACGTTACACAACACGTTATCAAAATGTTTGTTGCAGGTAGTCTAGTAGGAGTTCATTCAAATGCACAGTTCACTCCAGTAGCAACAGGTAGAATTACAGAACTTGTTACAAGTTCTAATCCAAATGGTGAAATCAAAAAAGGTTTTAACACTGTAGGTACAGATTACAAATACATTGGCACATCAACAGTTGCCGAAGCACTTGTTGATGGTAATGGAACAATAAGAAATGCTGATAGTTATCTTGTGTCTGATGGTGATGACACAACTGTAGGTGCATTAACAATACAAAATAATGCAGGTTTAACTGTTGGTCTAAACAATAACACAAAATTACAATTTACAAATAATGCATTTACTATTGCTAACCAATTAACTGGACAAGATGTAGAAATTAAAGTTAGAAATCCAGCAGAATTATCTGCATTGAAAGTAGATGCAACAAACAGTAGAGTTGGAATTTACAAAGCATCACCTACAAAAACTTTAGATGTAGGTGGAGATGTTAATATTGATGGTAATCTTGTTGTTGCAGGTACAACAACATCTATAGATGTACAAGATTTAAGAGTAGAAGACAAAAATATTGAACTTGCTATCGACAGCAACGGTAATGTAGGCAATGATGCCGCAGTTGATGGTGGTGGTATTATATTGAAATCAAGTCAAGGTGACAAATCATTTGTGTGGCAAGACGGCACAGACAGTTGGACAAGTTCTGAATTTATAGATTTAGCGGCAACTAAAGGAATAAAAATTAATACAAACACAGTTTTAACAGAAACAGCATTAGGCGCCAGTGTTACTTCTGCACCTGGTTTAACAATACTTGGAACTTTGACACAATTAGTAGTAGACGATGTTACAGTTGATGGTTCAAGTGTGTTTACTTCAGCAAACAATTTACAATTAGGAAGCAATGGTCCAATCACTGTATTGAACAGTAACAGAATTACAGGTGTAGGTGCACCAGTAAATGATTCAGATGTTGCAACAAAAGGTTACACAGATGGATCAACTGTCATAGGTTTAGATATGAACGTGACAGGGTTGAATATGTCATCACCTTACAATGATGTAAGAGATGAATTAGAAAAATTATTCCCAGCAGGTGGTTACACTTTGGCAAGTCCTAATAGACCTACAAATCCTAACTTCTCAAACAGTGTTATACCAGCAAGAGGACAGGGTGCATTGGCAAGAGTAAGAGCAGTAAACTATGGTTCAGGCGGTGGTTTCAGTATTCCAAGCATACCTTTTGCAGGTTTAAAAAACTTTACACCTGTTGATCAGACAATTACAATACAACAAAGAACAATTTCAACAGTGACAACATACAGTCAAGACAACAGTTTAGGTACAACAACAAAAATTACTTGTTCTGCATCACACTACTACGAAGCAGGTCAAGCCGTTGTAATCACAGGCACAACTTTTAGTGGTGGTATTGCAACAATAGACGGAAACTACACAGTACAGGCGGCTGAATTTTCAGCAGAATCACCTAACTTTGTGTCATTGACAATCAACTATGACTCACAAGCGTCAGGATTGAATGGTGCCAACTACAATGCGGCAAGTGGTACTATTGAAAGAACACCTGTGGTAGGAAACGCAAACAAACAGGTGGTAGAAGACTTTTCAGACCCAACAGGCGTAACTGGACAGGTTACTTTTGCTCCAACTACTACGATATTACAGTTTGGAGTGAACAATGGAGTATGGGAGTTTGACAGAACAATACCGTAAAGACGATAAATATTACGAAACAAGGGTACTATGGCATATATTGTAAACAAATTTGATGGAACTTTAATAGCAACTGTGCAAGATGGCACAGTGGATCAAACAACTAATCTAAGATTCATAGGTAAAAACTATGCTGGATATGGTGAAATACAGAACGAAAACTTCTTACACCTATTAGAAAACTTTGCAAGTGGTAGTCAACCAAGTAAACCAATCAGTGGTCAGATATGGTTTGACACATCAAACAGCAAATTGAAGTTCTACGATGGCACAAAATTTAGAACAACAGGTGGCGCAGAAGTAAGTACATCTGCTCCAGGTGGTTTAACAACTGGTGATTTTTGGTGGGATTCAGCAAACAGTCAATTATATGCTTGGGATGGCACAAGTTTTGTGCTTGTTGGTCCACAAGGTACAGGTTCATCAGTAACACAATTCACAACAAGACAAATCAAAGATTCATTAAATGCAAACCAATTAATTATTGAAGGTAAAGTTAATAACACAACTGTTGTAATCTTCAGCGGAACAGAATTCACAATTGGTACAACAGATCCAAACAACACAATAGCAGGATTTGATGTTGTTAAAAAAGGATTAACACTTGTAAACACTCAGGCGGCAACAAGTGGTATCACAACAACTGATCACAGATATTGGGGAACAGCATCTAACTCAGATAGATTAGGTGGCTTCCTTGCTTCTGATTACATCAGATCAGGTTCAAGTGCTTTTGCAAGTATTGTAAGATTTGGTGATGTAGGATTTACAGTTGGTGATTCCAATGATTTAAAAGTTTCAATTGAAAATGGCAATGAAGGTGCTATTGCAAATGAAATCGGAACAAAAATTACTTTAAAAGTAAATTCAAATAATGTTGTAACAAGTATTGCAGAAGTAAATGCAGATGGTATTATGCCAGGCACAGGTAATAAAAATATTGGTGCTTCAAATGATCAATGGTATGAAGTTCATGCAAATTACTTTAAAGGTTTGGCGGACAATGCATCAGGCATATACTTTGGTAA